>Ga0066377_10000008_pt1 | contig 56538 bp, 49 predicted proteins | sample Knorr_S23_td_Sur_FD_70946 | JGI IMG/M metagenome (GOLD analysis project Ga0066377, IMG submission 70946) | Marine microbial communities from Southern Atlantic Ocean transect - Knorr_S23_td_SurfaceB_ad_5m_LV_B | ecosystem: Environmental > Aquatic > Marine > Oceanic | place: Southern Atlantic...
GGAAATTGCGCCTATCTTGCCCCAGAAAGCAATAGCACGTTATAAGAACTGACAATAACTGTTAAGCACTTCGTCTTTCATGAGCGAAAAAACATACATCATCGGGCACAAAAATCCAGATGCCGACGCAATCTGCTCCGCGATCGGTTATGCGGCCTACAAATCCGCCAAGGGAGAAGGCCAGCCTATCCCAGCCAGATGCGGAAATTCCAATGCCCGAATCGAGACCATCCTGTCACGGTTCAACGTCCCGTTGCCGGAGTTCATCGGGGACATTACCCCGAGGGCACAGGATATCATGGTAAAGAACTTCAAGCATGTACATCCCGATTCGACCTGCATGGAAGCCCTCGACATAATCGACCGGTACGACTTGCGGATTCTTCCGGTGGTGGACGAAAAGGGAAGCCTGCATGGAAGCATCTCCATTTTCGACCTGGGCGAACACTTCATACCCAAACCAAAAGACGAGCGAAGCATGCGCCAGGTACACACCAGCATGGCGAACATCGTGCGGGCGCTGAATGCGGAGTCCTTGAACCTCGTCGAGCCGGACCGGGTGGAAGACTTGTATGTCCGCATTGGAGCGATGGACATCCGCTCCTTTGGCAAGTACTACGAAAATGAAGACCTGGCACACCAGAGTATCATTATCGTGGGGGATCGGTATGACATCCAACAGCGCTCAATCCAGTCGGGTGTCAGAATGCTGGTCATCAGCGGTGATTTACCGGTGGAGGAAGATGTCCTCGAACTGGCCAAGGAGAAAGGGGTCAGTATCGTCATCAGCCCGCATGATTCAGCGACGACATCGTGGATCATACGGAGTGCCGGAAGAATCGACCGCATGGTCAAAAGGAAGACAGTCAACTTTGGGCCGGAAGAGAAGCTGACCACCATACGCCGGAAAATCGCCTCTTCGGATGCGGCGGCATTCATGGTGGTGGATGAACAGAACAATCTGTTGGGACTGTTTACCAAGACGGATCTGATAAAGCCGATTCAGACAAAGCTCATTCTGGTTGACCATAATGAACTCAGTCAGGCTGTTCCGGGCGCGGAGCAGGTGCAGATTCTGGAAATCGTGGATCACCACCGGTTGGGAAATCCACCCACCCAACAACCGATCGCCTTCATCAATCTTCCAGTGGGCTCGACTTCAACCATCGTGGCCGAGTTGTTTCAGAAAGACCGCCTCACCCTTGAGCCATCCATTGCCGGCATCCTGATGGGAGGTATCATCTCAGATACCTTGAACCTGAAGGGTCCGACTACAACACAAACCGATGTGCAAATCCTTGGCTGGTTGGAATCGATCGCCGGGGAATCGGCGGACAAGTTGGCAGATGAGATTTTCAGCGCGGGTTCCCTGATCAAATCCGAGGAACCTGAAAACGTGGTTCGTTCCGACTTCAAGATCTACCATGAAGGCGACTTCCGGTTCTCGGTCTCCCAGGTGGAAGAACTGGGATTCGATAACCTGTGGGAGCACCGAAAAACCCTTGATGATGCTCTCGAGTCGGTCCGAAAGAAGGAAAACCTCTTTTTCTCAGCGATGCTGGTCACCAACATTAATACGCAAAATTCCTTGTTGTTAATAAGGGGGGATGAGGGCATAATCGACAGCATTACCTATCCTCACCATGCGGCGGATGACATTTTTGAACTGAAGGGAATCGTCAGCCGGAAAAAACAGCTGATCCCCTATCTCACAGGAATCATCCGCCAATTCAGTAACTAGACGCCGACAACACCCAGCACATGTATCTTCCATCCATACTGGAGGTCCTCAAGGATCCCGAATATATTCCGCTCTCAATCGACCGGCTGGCGGAAAAGATGGAAATACCAGCGGAGGATTTTACCCGCTTCAAAAAGGAAGTCAGCCAGCACCTTCGCCAAGGCACCCTCGTCAAGTTGAAGAAAAACAGGGTTTGCCTGCCCCGGGATGCCGACTTGATCACCGGAACCCTGCGATTCCGCCAAAGCGGATCGGCCACCCTCTTTCCGGACAACATTGATGGAGCTGAAGCACGTCCACCCTACCACATCAACGCCGAGGATACAGGCGTCTCCATGCACGGCGACCGCGTTGTCGGCCGCATCCATCCGGATCGCAGACGGTTTCGCAGCCGGCAAAACCGCGCACGGCACCCCGGTGCCCCATCCACGGAGACCGTCCGCATCATCCGCATCCTGGATCGAGCCAACAAGACCCTGACCGGCACCCTCAAGCGAAGCCGGATGTTTCATTATGTTATTCCGGATGATCCACGCATCATTCAGGACATTCTGGTACCCGATCCAAAAAACGCCAAATTGAGCCCCCGACCAAAGGTCGATGACAAGGTCATTGTCAGGCTCGATCCCTGGGAGCAGAGGCACCTGAACCCTGAGGGCACCCTTATCAAGGTGCTCGGGAAAACACATACGCCGGGGGCGGAGTACGAGGCCCTTTTGCATCAATTTGACCTGAACCCGGAATTCCCTCCCTCCATCTTGAAGGAAGTGGCCACTTTCCCAAGCAAGGTCACGGCCGCTGACCTGGAAAACAGGGAGGACCTGCGATCACTCTACACTACCACGATCGACCCGCAGGATGCCAAGGATTTCGATGATGCCCTCAGCCTTGTGGAGGAAAAGGATGGCACATTGACCATCGGGGTCCACATCGCCGACGTCAGCCACTACGTTCGCCCTGGCACGGCACTTGACCGGGAGGCCCGCAAGCGAGGGAACTCAACCTATTTGGTCGGGACGGTGATCCCCATGCTTCCACGGGAATTATCCAACGGCTTGTGCAGTTTGGTGGAAAATGAGGATCGCTTGACCAAATCGGTCTTCATCACCTGCACTCCGGCCGGCAAGGTGCTGAAAAGTCGCTTTGCCAATTCAGTCATCCGCAGCAACAAACGCCTGACCTACGAGCAGGCTTACGCATTTCTTTTTGAGGACAGCCTGGACAAAGTGGTCGCCCGCCCGGATCCCCCTGCCCACCAGACCGGAAGCACTGGACGGTCCCTCCGTGATCTGGATCGAAAGGAACTGGTGACCATCAAGGAAACGCTGGACAAGCTCTGGGGTGTTGCTTCCAAAATGAGACGTCACAGAATGCGGTCGGGGAGCCTTGAACTGGATATGCCCGAGACCAAGATATACGTGGACCAGAAGGGCTACGCCGAAACAATCGTCCGGGTCGAACAAGACGAAAGCCACCAGTTGATTGAAGAATTCATGCTGGCCGCCAACGAAGCCGTGGCGCGTTCCTTCAATGAACGAAATCTTCCCGGCATTCACCGCGTTCACGATGAGCCGGATCCGGAAAAACTTGATGAATTCGGAGAGTATCTTGAAACCTTCGGGCTACAGTCGGGGGACTTGAATATCCGTCGCAACTTGAATGAAGCTTTACGGAAATTACGCGACCATCCCCAGTCGCACACGCTCAGGATCAGTTTCCTCCGCAGTCTCAAGCAGGCTTGCTACAGGGCCTCCCCGGATGGCCACTTCGGTCTGGCAAAAAAGCACTACACGCATTTCACCTCCCCTATCCGCCGCTATTCCGACCTTGTAGTGCACCGTATCTTCGCTCGCCACCTGGTCAAAGGCGGACACCAGTTCCACAAGAAGCGCTACACCTTCAGTGACTTGGCCACCATTGCCCAGCATCTCTCCCTGACAGAGCAGAACAGTACCGAGGCCGAACGGGAATCGGTCAAAATCAAGTTGCTGGAGTTTTTTGAGCGGGAGCTGACCAAGCCCAGACCATCCCGTTTTGAAGCCGTTATCATGGATGTCCGCAACCACGGGATGTTCGTGGAATTGACCGAATCCATGGCCTATGGATTGATCCACATTTCGACGCTGCGGGACGACCTGTACAAATTGAATGCTTCGCACACGGCGATTGTCGGGAGACGAAAACGCAAACGATACACGGTGGGCGACAAGATTGAAGTTTCCGTGGCCCGGGTGGATCGCTTCAAGAGGCAGATTGACTTCATGGTTTCGCAGTGATCTCCAAGCTGCATTCAGCTAAGCTAATTTGCCATCACCCTTGCATTTGATTACGTAATGATCGCACTTCTCGACATGCATCTAGTTGTCAAACAAGGGATAAGGGGTAAAGTACCGCGTTTTTGAATTTGCTACAGGATTGATGAAACACCTCAAGATAGCCAACAGATGGAACGCCGATTTAATCGACGAGAAATACGCCATTTGGCAAGATGATCCGGAGTCGGTCGATCCGACATGGCGGGCCTTTTTTGAAGGCTATGCACTTGGGCAGGATACCGGGGGGGCATCCGTCCAAAAGGTGTCAGAGGGAGCTTTGGACGAGACCAAGCAATCCAAATTCACCTGGGCCATCTATGCGTACCGCTCACTCGGGCACACGCAGGCGAACATCAATCCCCTCTTCAAGGAAGTCCCAAGTAATCCGCGATTGACACTGGAGAAGCTCGGGTTCTCGGAAAGCGACCTTGATGAAGTCTTCTGGTCAGGCAACTTTCTGGGCGGCCAGCACATGAGCCTGAGGGATTTGTCGTCCCGGTTGAACGAGATCTATTGCGGATCAGTAGGCATTGAGTACCTGCACATTCAGGAAACCCGGGAGCGGCGCTGGCTACAGTCGAAGATCGAGCCTGTCGACGGAATGGAAACATTCCAACCCGAGCGCCAGCACCATATCCTGGACCGGCTGGTCAAGGCGGAGGAGTTCGAGCATTTTCTGCACAAGAATTATGTCGGACAAAAGCGGTTCGGCCTGGAAGGGGCCGAGACTTTGATCGCTGCCATTGACTCCCTCATTGAGAGTGGCCCCTCAAACGGGGTTAAGGAAATCGTCATGGGCATGGCCCATCGTGGACGATTGAACGTCCTGGCGAATATCTTTCGCAAAAGTTATGATTACATTTTCCATGAGTTCTCGGAGAATTACCTTCCGAAGACGCTTCACGGGGACGGGGACGTAAAATACCATCTCGGGTTTGAATCGGCCCTGGAGAACTCAAAGGGGGAAGCCATGCGCTTGTTCCTTGCAGCGAACCCCAGCCACTTGGAGGCGGTCAATCCGGTGGTGGAAGGCCGGGCCCGGGCAAGGCAGCGAATCCTCGGCGACTTGCCTGACCGGAAAATGGTCTTGCCCGTTCTCATTCACGGGGATGCCGCCTTCGCGGGGCAAGGTGTGGTGGCGGAAGTGCTGAATTTCTCCCAATTACCGGGATACAGTACCGGGGGAACCATCCACTTTGTCATCAACAACCAGATCGGTTTTACCACCGACCCATCAGAGGCCCGCTCTTCCCTATATTGCACCGATGTGGCAAAAATGATCGAGGCACCGATATTCCATGTCAACGGGGACGACCCGGAAGCGGTTGTCCGTGTCATGGACCTGGCCTTGGAGTACCGCCAGACTTTTGGAAAAGACGTTGTGATCGACATGTACTGCTACCGGCGGCATGGCCACAATGAATCGGATGAACCGGCCTTTACCCAGCCCACCTTGTATCAAAAGATCAAGGACCACCCGACAGTTTGCGAAATCTATGCCAAACAACTGATCAATGAAGGATCCGTCACCCCCGAGGATGTGCAGACGGTCCGCGACTATCGCAGGGGTGCCCTCCAGCGATTTTACGACAAGCAGAAGCAGCAGGAATCCAATGGCGAGAAACCTGTCGTGGAAGAAGCCGAGCGCGAATACCAACCGGATTACGCATTTCAGGATATCCCTACAGCCGTAACCGGATCCCAACTTGAAGTCGTTGCCCGTGCGCTCACTCGCTTTCCGGAAAACTTCAACCTGAATCCAAAGATTCGGCGGCAACTCCAAACCAAGCTCAAGCAATTTGAATCGGATTCCGGGATCGACTGGGCCTTCGCTGAATCACTGGCATGGGGAACCCTCATGCAGGAAGGTTTCCATGTCCGCTTGTCCGGGCAGGATTGTGTACGCGGAACATTCTCCCAAAGGCATGCAGTCTTTTTTGATACAAAGACCCGCGAGCGCTACATTCCGTTAATGGAGATGGAGGACCGCAAGGGCATGCTCTGTGTGCACAATTCCCTGCTGAGCGAAGCGGCGGTTCTTGGATTCGATTACGGGTACTCTTTGGATTTCCCCAACATGCTCTGCCTGTGGGAAGCCCAGTTTGGGGATTTCGTCAATGGTGCCCAAGTCATCATAGACCAGTTCATTGCCAGCTCCGAGTCCAAGTGGCAACGTGTTTCCGGACTGGTCATGCTCCTTCCCCACGGTTACGAGGGACAGGGACCCGAACACTCCTCTGCCCGCTTGGAGCGGTTCCTGCAGTTGTGTGCTGAAGACAACATCCAAGTGGCCAATCTGACCACGCCTGCCCAGTTTTTCCACATCCTCAGGCGGCAGATGCACCGGTCCTTCAGAAAGCCACTGGTGATAATGTCACCGAAGAGCCTGCTCCGCAACAAGGCCGCCGTCTCAATGATCGAGGATTTCACCGATGCCTGCTTCAAATCGATCTTGGCTGAGCCAGACGAATCCATCACTGCCCCTTCACGAGTAATCCTTTGTTCCGGCAAAATTTATTACGAGTTGAAGGAGTACCGGCATGCGCATGAAAAACACGATACCGCAATTGTCCGCATCGAGCAGTTTTATCCATTCAACAAGGATTTGCTGGAGGAAATCTTAAAAAAGTACGGCAAGTTCAAGACCTTGGTCTGGTGTCAGGAAGAGCCGGAGAACATGGGTGGGTGGAGATTTCTTGAACCCCTTATCAAGGAGTCTGTTGGGCGGGATCCCTTATACGTTGGGCGAGATGCCGCGGCCAGTACCGCGGTCGGATCACTCGCTGCCCATAAAATCGAACAACAACAATTGATAGAAGACGCATTCTCCGTTAACTAACTGGGAAAGATTATTCATATGGCTACAGAAGTGAAAGTTCCCGCACTGGGAGAATCCATCACAAGTGGGATTCTCTCGGCATGGCATGTTCAGTCCGGTCAGTACGTTGAGCCGGGGCAACCCATCTACGATCTGGAAACGGACAAGATCACCTCGGAGGGCACCGCCGAATCAGCCGGAACAATCGAGTTGAAAGTTGAGGAGGGGGACGAGGTCGAGATCGGGGCCGTCGTCGCCGTTATCGATGAGTCAGCGGAGAAGCCGTCTGGTACCGACTCAGGATCTGATGACGCACCCGCACAAGATGCGGCGGTTGCCAGCACACCTGCGCAGCACCCTCCGTCAGTAAGACGAATCGCCGCGGAGTCAGGCATTTCACCGGAATCGGTTGAAGGATCCGGCAAAGGTGGACGCGTGACAAAGCAGGACATGCAAGAGGTCGCCCAGAAACAGGGTGCTGGGGAAGTGAGCGCGCCTCCCGCTACACCCTCGGCCGGACCAAGACAGTCCCGCAAACGCATGACCCCTCTTCGCAAGACAATCGCTGATCGACTCGTGCAGGCCCAGCAATCCACGGCAATGCTGACAACGTTCAACGAAGTCGACATGAGCTTGGTCATGGCATACCGCAAGGCACATCAGGAAGCCTTCGTTAACAAGCATGGTGTAAAGCTTGGATTCATGAGCTTTTTCACCAAGGCGGTGGTGCATGCGTTGAAGGAGGTTCCTTCCTTGAATGCCCAGATTGAAGGCGCGGAAATCGTCACCAATCACTATTACGATATAGGTGTGGCGGTCAGCACGCCCAAGGGCTTGATGGTCCCGGTTCTCCGGAATTGCGACCAAAAGTCTTTCGCTGAGATCGAACAGGACCTCATCGGATTCGCTGGCAAGGCCAAGGAGGGGAAGATCACAATGGACGACCTGCAAGGAGGCGTCTTCACGATCAGTAATGGCGGCGTCTTCGGATCAATGCTGTCGACCCCGATTTTGAATACTCCTCAATCCGGAATACTGGGAATGCATACCATCCAGGACCGCCCCGTTGCGATTAACGGAGAAGTGGTCATACGGCCGATGATGTATCTGGCATTGAGTTATGACCACCGGATCGTTGATGGGCGTGAGGCCGTGGGATTCCTCACCACGATCAAACGGATCATTGAAGATCCCGCCCGCCTGCTTTTTGAAATCTGAACTTGGCATTCGTCATGAGTAAGGAACAGTTTGATGCCGTTATCATCGGCTCCGGTCCGGGTGGATACGTATGTGCCATCCGTTGTGCGCAACTTGGATTGAAGACCGCCCTCATTGAAAAGGCTCCCGATCTGGGAGGCACGTGTCTCAATATTGGATGCATTCCCAGCAAGGCCTTGCTACACTCAACCGAGTTGTATCACGCGGCGGCATCAGGGCAGGACCATGGACTCCTCTTTGACAATCTCAGACCAGATCTGGGCAAATTGATGGCTCGCAAAGAGGGGGTCGTCAGCCAGCTTCGCAAAGGCATTGAAACGCTGGTGTCAAAACGTGGAATCGAGATCATTCAAGGTCATGCCTCTTTCAAGGACAAGGGCACAATCGAGGTAAAGGCGGACAATGGATCCGTGAGAACGGTGTCTTACAAGAATGCTGTTGTTGCCACAGGGTCGGTTCCCGTCGCACTGCCATTCATGCAACCCGATGGAGCAAACATCATCACCAGCACCGAGGCTCTCTCCCTGGCCGATATCCCGAAGTCGCTTCTGGTGGTGGGCGCCGGCGCTATCGGGCTTGAACTCGGATCCGTCTGGTCCCGGCTGGGGAGCGATGTGACGTTTGTCGAGTTCCTGCCGACCATCGCCGCCGGATCCGACAAGGACGTCAGCAAGCTGGCGGAACGCGCGTTCAAGAAGCAGGGCATGAAATTTCACACGTCCACGAAGGTAACCGGCTGTGAAATCGGGGAAAACGGCGTGACGGTGACTGCCGAGCGAAAAGGCAAAAACCTGACTTTCACTGTTGAGAAAGTCCTTCTCTCAGTCGGGAGAAAACCTTTCACCGAGGGACTCGCCCTTGACAGCATCGGAGTCAAAACTGACGAAAAGGGTCGTATTCCGGTGAGGAACTTCCAGACGGATGTGGAAGGCGTATTCGCGATTGGTGATGTCATTGAGGGACCCATGCTTGCCCATAAGGCCGAAGAGGATGGTGTTGCCGTGGCCGGTATACTCGCCGGGCACCCTCCACATGTTGAATATGAACGGGTCCCGGGTGTCATCTACACGGATCCCGAAATTGCCACCGTTGGGATGACGGAAGAAGAAGCCAGCAAGCAAGGCCTGAGCATCAAAGTCGGGACATTCCCTCTGATGGCAAATGGCCGGGCAATCGCCCAGGGCGCCACAACCGGAATGGCCAAAGTAATTGCTGATGCAGATACCGACCGGATCCTTGGAGCTGCACTTGTTGCCCATGGGGCCTCTGAAATAATTGGTGCCGTCACCGCCCACATGGAATATGGAGGCAGTGCCGAAGATCTTGCCGGAACCATCCACGCCCATCCAACAATCAGTGAGGCCTTGAAGGAAGCTGCGCTCGATGTCGACAAACAGGCGATTCATTCCCTATAGTCGTCGACTTGCATGAAAAAACCGTTCTCACCCGAAGTCGAAAGCCTGATTGCCAGCTTACGGTCAATGCCGATGCAATCAGGCATCCGGAAGGATAAAGGGACAAAGGGTTTCGGGAGCTTGGTCGAGTCTTGTGTCGAGAAGTATCACATCGGGCGCAAGACACCCGAGGAAACTATTATTGAGCATTGGCAACGAATCGTCGGTTCCCCATTTGCCAACCGGTGCAAACCGGAAAAAATCACCGCATCAGGATGCCTGATCATACAGGTTCCCAATGCGACTTTGCGCAGGGAACTCATCTTCATGGAAGGAAGAATCCTGACCGCCCTTGGCAGCCTTGAAGGATGCCAGCATATCAGCAAGATCATCGTCAAGGCTGGCAACTAGCGTGGCTAGATTGAGACGGTCAGCCCGTCGTATGCGAAGGAAATGCCTTCGGGAAGATGCTCCCCGTCACGTTCATGATCAATCATGTAAGTCATGTGGGTAAACCAAGTCTGTCTGCCTTGAAGAACTTCAGCCGCCTCGATAGCCTCATGGATTGTCATGTGAGTCGGGTGCGACATCGGTCGCAGGGCATCCAGCACGACTATATCCGCGCCTTCCCCGATTTCGACCGCTTCCGGAGTTAGCCGCTTGCAGTCCGTGTAATAGGCGATCCGCTTCCCCGTTCCGGCTTCGGTGAAGACCAGTCCCATCACGTCGATGCGCCCATGGGGCAGCAAGGTGAATTGCACGGTCCCACATGGCAACTCCAGTTTGGGGGGCATATTCTTCAAATCGAATGCGGGATAGCCCTTGAACTCCGGCTTGGGTCGAATTGCGTACGGATAGATGGCCTCCACGCGCTCCAGGCCCTCCTCCGTGCTGTAGACCGGCAAGGCCTTTCCTTCCCTCAGGTCTATGAAGCGACGTAAATCGTCCATGCCCATGATGTGGTCCGCATGCCCATGCGTGAGAAAAAATGTGTCGATCCACTCGATCTTGTTTTGGATGCACTGGAGCCGGAACTCCGGGGCGGCGTCAATTTGCAAAGCCATTCCACCCATCCGTATATGAGCGCTGGTTCGCGTCCGCCAGTTGCGGGGGTTGTCCAGATCACAGTCCCCTTTCTCCGGGTGGGCAATCATGGGAACCCCTTGTGAAGTTCCCGTTCCTAAAAAAACGATGTCCATTGTCAGTTGGTCGAATTATCAATGGGGAAAGGTGGCTGCGTCAGCCCACTTTCCCAGCGATCGGCATCCCCCTCCTGTCTGGGGAAACAGATTCTCCTGACAGCCTCTTCAAAACTGTCAGCTCCGGAAAGCAGGTGGATTTCCACCCTGAGAAAATAAAAAGGCAATCCAGGATCAAACTCCGGGGTGATGCGTACCGCATCCTTTTCGGTTGTTACCAACACGTCCAGCCCGTGCTCTTCAATCTTGCCACGAACGTCCTTGAGTTCCTTCGAAGTAAAGCGGTGGTGATCAAGGAACCGGAAGGGCACAATTTCCTCCGCACCCAGATCGAGAAGGAAACTCTCAAAGCTTTCCGGCATGGCAATTCCGCTCAAAGCCCCAACCCGTTTGCCTTTGATCCAGTCAAGAGGCAGGTGCTCATCACCAAAGACCGACTGCAGATACTTTGGCCGGTGGGTGCACTCAATCCACTCACTCTCCTCGCGGTGGTTACTCAAGGTGTCCAACAGTTCCTCCGTCGGCGGATCTTCCGACTTGGTCAGAAAAACGTAGGATGCTCGCCTCATTTGATTGATCGGCTCGCGCAAGATACCCCGGGGAAGCAAACGACCATTCCCAAATGGATTCGTCTTGTCCACGAGAAGCAACTGCAAGTGATCGTTTAGCTGATAGTATTGAAAGCCGTCATCCAGGATCAGCGTATCCACTCCAAATTGACGGATCGCGTATTGGCCCGCTTTGACCCGGTCCTTGTCGGTGACAACGACCACTCCGGGCAAATTCCTCGCCAGCATGTATGGCTCGTCCCCCGCCACTTCCGAATCAAAAAAGACAGTTTCCCCGTCACTGACCACTCTTGGCGGTGCGGGCGGCTGGTGGGTCAACAGTCGAATCCACTTTTTCAGGACCGGTTCCTTTTTGCTTTTGTATCCACGGCTCAGGATGGCGACTTTCCGCCCCTTCTGATGCAGCGTTCGGGCCAGCTTCTCCACCACGGGCGTTTTTCCGGTCCCTCCGACAGTCAGGTTGCCGACGACCACAACCAAGCAACCCAGGTGCTGCGCCCGGAGTATCCGGTAACGGTAAAGCATTCTGCGTAGTGCTGTGAGCCCTGTGAAAATAATGCTCAGGGCAAATAAGCAACCTCCCCATACCTTTGCCCACCGGCCCTGCTCACGCCCGTATATCACATCCACCGTGAAGGTCGCGAAGGCATTCAGGCGCTCATTGATCCGGGCAAGGAAACTGGCTTCTCCTGTCATGATTTAAGGAGGACTCCCGATTGCAGCAATTTCACATCAAGCAGGAAGAAGGCTAACCTTCAAGATCCTGCACCATGGAGGGATCCCACTCAAGGACAGTGTGTTTTTGAATCTCCTCAATCGTGGTCAACCCAAGCAGCACCTTTTTCAAGCCATCATATCTCAGACTGCGGTATCCAAGCTTTGTTGCATATTCCAACAGCTGGTGCTGGCCTGCTCCAGTACTGATCATGCTACGCATCTTGTCGTCCACCAAAAGCAGCTCATGAAAGGCAATTCGTCCTGAAAATCCTGTTTCGCGGCAACTCTGGCAACCCACTCCCTGGGAGAATGCGACTTTGGCATCATCCGGAATATCAAAAAACAACCCGTCGAGAATCTCCTGGCCGGGGAAGTAGGCCCGCTTGCATCCTTCACATATGCGCGCTGCCAGCCGTTGACCAAGGACACCCATGACCGAGGGGGCAACCATATAGGGCTCAATCCCGATCTCCATCATCCGGAGAATGGCCTGGATGGCGTTATTCGTATGCAGGGTACTCAAGACCAAGTGACCAGTAAGTGCCGCCTCCGTGGCAATCTTCGCCGTCTCAAGATCCCGAATTTCCCCGACCAGAATGATATCCGGGTCCTGCCGGAGTATCGACCGGAGCAATAATCCAAAATTCAAGTCGATGTGCGAATTCACCTGTGACTGGGTAATCCCATCAATCTTGATTTCGACCGGGTCCTCAATGGTGGAAATATTCTTATCCGGCGTGTTCAGCTCCTCAAGAGCAGCGTACAAGGTCGTCGTCTTGCCGCTACCGGTTGGTCCGGTGACAAAGATGATACCGTTGGGACTTTTGATCAGGCGCCTGAACGGCTCCAGGATTGTTGTCGACATCATCATCTGGTCGAGCGACATGATCGCCCGTCGGTTCACCCCAGGCAGAATCCGGAGCACGACCTTTGTCCCGTTCACACTGGGTATCAAACTCGCCCGGAAGTCCGCACGCCCCATTCCGAAAGGCATGGAAAAGCGCCCGTCCTGGGGAAAACGCGACTCGGCCACATTGAGACGGCAGAGAACCTTGATCCGGGTGGCAAAGGCCCTGTGTATGGCCTTTCCGTACGAATAATACGGTATCAATTTACCGTCTATCCGGAAGCGGACCACCGCTTGATCCTCCTGTGCCTCCATATGGATATCCGATGCCCGCTCTCGCACGGCAAAGAATATCATCCCGTCCAGCAATCGACTAAGGCTTTCCGATGAAGCAAGATCCTTGAGGTCATCATCCGTCAGGGTGCGGAGCAACTCTTCCTGCTCTTTTTCAAAGGCCTCAATATCGTCGATATTGTTTTGCGTCTCATAGTGGATCTGAATCGCATGCTGGATCTCACGCGGCGGAGCAAACACCGGGGAAACCTCGATGTTGGCAATCGCCTCAATCTGCTTGATGAGCCGCTTGTCCCGCGGTTCGGACATTGCCACCGTCAAGACGTTGTTAATCACGTAGAGGCCGATGACTTTTGCCTTTTGGGCTATCTCAAAAGGTATCCGCTGAATCGCATCGGTGGTCACGACCGCAATCAACGGATTGACATAGGCAAGATTCATGGAATCCGCCCAGAGCCGGCATGCCCGGCTTTTGCTCATCAGCTCCTTTTCGATGATTTCCTCCAAAAAGGCGAGTGTTACACCACCCGACCTCTGCAGGATTGGCTCGATGTCATCAGAAATGACATTGCCTTCACCCTTCTGGAATTGCTCTAAAAATGCTCTATTCTCCCGACTTTCCACGACGTACCTTCTTCTTCCGGTTAAACAGTTTGCTGATTTCAGTTTGATCAACGATTTCCTGCCCAATGGTTGAGCTTTCGCGTTCCGTCTTCACTTCCTCCATGATATCCCGAAGGGAGTACTTCACCTCCTGCAACACGCTGACAGGGGATTGGGCCGATACTTCTTTCTTTGCCATGTCCTTACTCCTCTCCGAAGATTTCTTCAAAAAGATCCTTCAGCATGTCCGAAATCTCCTGCTGTGGAGTGTCTTTTCGAATGTAATGGACCGCACCAGCCTTGGCACTGCCCTCGATCAAATGCCGGGAAGCGTGTCCCGTCAGCATCAGGATGACAGCGTCCTCGTCTATCTCGAGCAACTTCGGGATAACCTCCAACCCGGTCATGCCTGGCATGTTTATGTCCAAAAAGACAACATCTGGACGGTTTTCACGGAATGATTCGATTGCCTCGACGCCATTACAGGCTTCATAAACCGTCTCGATACCCAAGCGGTTCAGGATGATTCGCACATAGGAACGAATGTGCTTTTCGTCATCGGCAATGAGAGCAGAGTTCGGATTTGCCATACAGGTCCGATTATTTGTAGGCCACGAAGAACGGCAAGCCGGAAAAGGATTCAGGTGGATTTTCCGGCCGATTTTGCTGATTTTCCGGAAAATCCTTGCACTTACTCCGAAAATCGATTGCTTCCTCCTTTTTCAATTAAAAGGAATTTCATCATGTCACAGCATCCAAGTTTCAAAGCAGGCACCGGTTCAGGTAAAAAGCGTCGCAATGTTCTCAAGCGTTTCGAGCGCGTTGCACTCCTCACCAAGCGAGGTCAGTGGAAAGAAGGCGACCGGGTTTCCGGACTGGTTAAGACCAAGCCGGAAGAGTAAACCGCCTGCACAGTCATGAATTTCCGCCGGATGGACCTCCATCCGGCTTTTTTATGCCCCATTCACCCGGCGGGCAACTTGGCACCTCAACCGAACTGGTCGAGGTACAAGTGCAGTTGCTTGAGAGTTTCGGCAAATTCACCTTCCAAGCCGGCCAACATGGGGAAGGCCTTTTCCGGCGCACCATTCCTGCAAAGGTTCTCCATTTCCTTCGCCTTTAGCCAAACATTGCGACCCCCTATGTTCGCACTGCTTCCAGCCAGTGCATGGGCGGCATTTGCGAATGCCTCTTGATTTGCCTCGGCTATGGCCGTGCGCAAGGCATCCAGCTTGGTTTTGCTCTCCTCTTCAAAAAGCAAGAGGATCTCCTTGAAGAGATCCACGGATTCCTGCGCTCCAGATTCCAGAAGCATGTTGACCTGTGACAGGTCAAGTAATGGATATGAGTGATTAGCGTGTTCCATACCGAAGGAGTAATGAGCAAAGGTCTCAAATGGGCTCCCTCGAGTCAAAAGCAAAACAACCTAGATGCCTTCGTCCAGCAGCGTAACCGGATCCAAAGACTCCGTGTTCAGCTCAACCTTAATCTTCTCTTCCTGCACATCCAGTTGGATATGCTCCAGCACCTCGAGCAATTTGACGGCTTTGGCGGGCAACTCAGCCTGATAGTTTTCCGGCAACAAACCTTGGTAAAGGAGTTCCTCATTCTCATCCCAGACAGTAACATGCTTACCTTCCGGGGAAGAATCCAGAATGACCCTGCCCTTGTCGCTTGTATAGTTGATGTTCTTGTCAGCCACACGGACCAGGGTTGTGCGGGCACCATGCTCACCATGTTCTTCCACCAGAGCCGGCGTGTCGTCATGAATCATGCGGATCTTCGCGATTTTCGTCTGCAAGCCCTTCATATCGTCCTTGAGGTCCTCCAGATCCACATGGATCTGTTCATTTTCATCGACGAATACCCGGACTGATCCGGGTATCCATTCTTCGATTTTCTCCATGAATTGTCCCACTTCATCGGGACCGGGTACATCCGGTACGTCCGGCGCATCCGGTGCATCCGGGTGGATGAAATGCATTCCCTGCCGGACTCGCTCCTCAAGGGTCACCTCAAAGGTCATTTCCTCTCCCTTGCGAAGAATTGTCACCGGAACGGTGGCTCCAGCACCCTTCAAATCAAGCAGAGCCGACAATTGGTTGTAATTTACAACCAACTGGTCATCAAACTTGACCAGAATGTCATTATCAACCAATCCGGCTTTGTCCGCCGGGCCATCCTTGGCGATGCGGGGCAAAAGCAATCCTACACCCTCCGGCAGGTCAACGTAATCCCTCAGCACACTGGGAACCGACTCGATCACCACGCCAATATAGGTGGTCGACTTTGAACCGCCCTTCCATTCACGGATTCTGTCCGCCCATTCCTTGGCGACTTCTCGAGCCTCGATGACGACATGCTTGATTTCCTCCTCATCAAAGCTTTTCTCATTCGCCGAGGCCAATGAAGCAGTCAGCCCGACAACCACTGCCGGAAAAACAACTATCTTCACAATCTTTCTGTATACTTCGTTCATAACAGCTCCTGTTTTTGGGTTTTATTAAGTTCGCTTAGAAAGTCTGGACGGGAATAAGAACGACTTCATCCCGCGGAACTTCCATTTCAATGACGGCCCCATCGGAGGGATTCCTCCAGACGACCTTGTCTACAAATTCGTACCGGTACTTTCTGGCCGTCACCCCGTTCTTGAGGAACACGATTCCCTCATCGACCCGGTCCCTCAAATTGTTTTGGGCCAAAACCGGCTTGAAATCGGATTCGTCAACCCTGGCTCCGGACCCGTTCACCACCAAGGGTCCCGGATCCCCGTCAGGAGTGGATTCCATCGGATCCATCTGCGGATTCAGAAGGGAAAAACCGAATGCCAGGAGAACAGAGGCGGCCACCGCCGATCCACCCCAAACTGACCAGCTCTTCCAACGGATCATGCGGTTTCGCTCCTCGCTTTGGCGGATTCCCCGTTGAATTTCCTGCAGGACCTGCTGGCTGGGACGGCCCGGCCGGATGCTTTTCAACTCTGCTTCAAATACCTTGTTCTTTTCCAAACTCATGACTGCTCCCCTTTCAACAAGCGTCGTAAATGCTCCAACCCATAACGATATCTGGAAGCGGCCGTGTTTGGTGAAATCTCCAGAGAGTTCCCAATCGATTCGAAAGTTTGTTCACCCCATATTTTGAGAACAACCACTTCCCGCTGATCCAACGGCAGCTTGCTGAGGGCTTCCCCAAGCCCCTCCGATAAGACATTGCCATCATCATGACAAAATGCCGGCTCATGCTCGACAGCATAGGATTCCTCCCTGACTCTGCGCCGCATGTCCTGGCGTGCCCTGTTAATGGCAGTCCTTCTGATCTGCTGAAAAACGAGACCCGGTTCAATGGCCGGCAAGCGATCCCGTTTTGTCCAGACTTGGACAAAGGCCTCTTGCAAAATGTCCTCAGCCTCCGCCAAAGAGCGCGCCTGCTGACGAGCAAACAACAGGAATCTGTCACCCCACTCATTAAACCATTCACGCCAATTCTCTCCTACAATATTCTTGCCCATCAAAGTTGTTCACCTCCTTAAGCGTCACCAATACGTTGATTTGTTTAAGGATATAAAAAAAATCGGCAAAAATGCCGATTTTTTTCGATTAAACTGTGGAACCGCCACTTGGGGGCTGGCCACCGGAGCCTGACATGACAGGCGCTGGAGGGGCTTCTGCCTCCGGGACCCCATGCTTCTGTAAGTAATAGTGCTTATACGATTTGTATGACTTATCGTAATAATGAGAATAGTAATAACCTGCCACGTGCGTATTTAGATTATTCAAGATAGCGCCAAAGATCGGCACGTTTGACTCCCGCAACCTCTTGATGTTAACCGAAGCGGTCTTGCGCTTGACCATGTTGAAGCGAATGACCATAAGGACTCCGTCCACAAGCGGAAGGATGTTCATGGCATCGCTCACTGTGGCAATCGGGGGGGTATCCACGATCACCCGGTCATACCGAAGCCGGAGCTCATGAATCAAGTTGGTAAACCGTTCACTACTAAGTAGTTGGGTAGGACTCTTAGTGCTTCCACCTGCTGGGAGAATATCGAGATTTGGCAGGTAATCCTTCTGGATGACACTGTCCAGGTCAATCTCGTCCGAAAGATACTGGATAACACCCTTGTTCCCGTCGAGATCCAGCCCCTTGGCCACATTCGGCATGCGCAAGTCAGCGTCTACAACGATGGTGCGCTCACCATGCATGGCGAAGGTGATGGCGCAATTCGTACTCACAAAGGTCTTTCCTTCACTCGGAATAGTACTGGTTGAAAGGACAACCTTGGCGTTCCGGCTTTCCTCATTGAGCTTCAATGTGGAATGGATTGACCGGAAGGCTTCAACGGCATGCTTGTCGTGTTCATCAGCAACAATTCGTGCCTTTTCCTGCGCATCAATACTGAAGATGTGGGGAACAATGCCGACCAGCGGAATACCCAGGATGGACTCAATATCATAGGCTGACTTGACCTTGTCATCCATGAATGCCAGGAGGAAGACCAATCCGAGGCCAACACCCATCCCGAGTACCAATCCAATGACCAGATTAAGTGGAATATTGGGCTTGAAGGGGCGCAATGGCTTGATTGCACGGTCGATAATACGAGCCGTCTGGCCTTCCGTGCTAACCTTTACCGCAGCCTGCTGCAAGCGGCTGAAATAGTGATTGTACAACTCACGGCTCACTTCCAAGTCACGGAGAAGCGCATCGTATTCGGGGCGAATGCGGTCAAGTTCGATCAATTCATTTTGCTTCTGTGCCAATCGGTTTTGAGAACTTTTAAAATTCGCCTCATGCCTGAGAAATTCGTTTTTGATTGTCGCAGCTGCCGATTTGACTGCCCGATCCAATTCGCTGTCCGTTTCGCTCAACTGGTTCATTGCGGCGATCATCGTCGGGTGCATCGCCCGGTATTTTTTGGAGAGATTCGCGATCTCAATCTTGTTCAGGGACAACCGGTTGAGCAACTCCGGGACGCGAGAATAGCTGGCAATAAAGTTAAGCTCCCAAAGAGGCTCATCTTTTTCAATGGCATTCTCAATCTGCTGTACCAGAATCAAAGAGTCATCGTATGCCTTCTTGTCGACTTCCAATCGCGTATTTAGGCTGATAAGCTGTTGGTTATCAATATCCTGCGAACGCTCAACCGAGAGAGTGCCATACTTTTCCTTAAAGTCGGCCAAGCGATACTCCATGTCCTTGATCTTGGCCAGTTGCTGGTCAGCCTGGCTACGCAAATCATCAACCGCCCGAAGGGAACCTTCAATCTGCTTGTTGCGATTGAAGTCGATGTATTCTTCAGCAAAGTAGTTGGCCACTATCGCGGACAGCTCCGCATCCGGGTGGTCGTAAACAATATTGACCACCAATGATAGCCGGACAGGGGCAATCATCCGGTTGGCCATGAGGATTTCGGGAATGCTCCGTGCTCCCCGAAGGGTAGCATCCAGCCCCTTTTCATAGGGAGCGAGGAAGTTTTGCCGCATATTCCCCTTCAGCCGCTTGTCCACCGCCTGAATAATGTTCAAGCTCTCGAGGATCTTAATCTGCGTGTTGAAGTCTTCCGCATTAGCCACTTCCTGCCGTACAATGTCCTCAAGCTGAAAAACCTTGTCCTTTTCACGGAGGATTTCCACGGAGGCAACAGACCTGTAGGATTTCGGTGCGTTGAATGTGTAGAGGGCAAATCCGAGGAAGACGACGAACACCGAGACAACCAACCACCAAATGCGCTCCCGAAGGATCAAAAGGTAGTCTCCTAAACTCCGCGAAGGGGACTCGCTGCTTTCCGCGTACCCGGAGTAGCCCTCACCATAGGAGTAACCACCGTAGTACCCTCCTCCACCGGAGCCTGATTGATAGTAATTATTACTCATCTTATGAATTCTCTAAATTAGGGTTCTTGATTACCATATGCGCTCGGGCACATTGATCAGGTCGCCCTCTTCGAGAGGGTGATCCTCGGTGGTCAATTTTCTGGCATCCACCTCGATGACGGAACGCTCTCCATTCTCACCTGTCCGGGTGATGGAGACACTGCCTTTGTCAGCGAGCCGGTCATTGCTCCAGCCACCAGCCATGGCGATCGCTTCAAGCAGGGAGAGTCCCTTTTCGCTTGGAAAGGGAATCTGACCTTGGCGATTGACCTTCCCAATGACGGTCACTGTTCGCTCGGAGTACTGCAAAACCGTAATATCGATGTGCGGATTGACGTAGTAATCCCTGTCATAGGGGTCGTACAAGGCTTCACGGGCTTCATCGATGGATTTTCCGGCAATGTCAATTGTGCCCAAATGGGGGACCGTGATGGTACCAGCCTGGGAAACCCGAAGCTCCGTCTGGAATTGGACTTCATCGGCCACAAAAAGGGCTACCCGGAGGTAATCCAATGGGGAAATGACGTATGAATCGGAAGCTTGTACAGCCCCTGTGGAACCACCACTCGGGGTGCCTTGGGCACCCGCGCTTGATCCGGTCAAATGGGTTAAAACAGCAACTGTAAGGACTTGAAAGAGGACCTTTGGGAAAATCTTCATGATTAAGAAATGCGAATCCTGCAAAAAGGAAGAGGTCAACATAAATTGACCTCCTCCAAAAGACTAAATTTATTTTACTTGGTGCTCGGGTAAATTAGTACCGCAGGGAAGCAACTACCCGAAACTCGTTATTTGCGTAATCAGCGGTATCACCATCAACATCACGGCGGTAGTAGGAAGCATCCACTGTGAAGTAGTCGTTTGGCTGGTAACTGGCACCCAAGCGAACCATGCGGATATCGTCCTCACGGTCACTTTCTTCATAGACACTCTCACCATAAACGATGGCCGCGTTGACTCCGATGGTGTTGGTGATGGCATAGTTACCACCGAGGGCAGCGCTTGTGAAAGCGTAGGTGCTTGAATTGACAGCACTGGTCCGGTAATCGCGGGCCAATGTGAAATAAGCTGTCCCCTTCGGGTCACCGGTGTAGATCAGGCTGAACTTGTATGAAGCGGAGTCGGAATCGGCCAAGTTGCCCTTGGCGTCACGCTCCTGGTAACCGACGGTCAAGTCGGCGTAAATAACCGGGCTGAACAACTCTCCAACGGCACCCACATAATAGTACAGGTCAGTGTACTCGATATTTCCTTCAGTTTCGGTATTGCGGTAACGCACACCGGCGGTCAGGTCAACTTTAGGGCGAATCTTGTAAAACAGGGTTACCGGAATGGAATAGGATTCCTGATCATCGTAAACCGTGAATGGAGTCCCATCAACCATGATATCCTCATAGGAGATGTCATTGTAATCAAAAGCGGCCTTGACGGAGGTGAGCTGGCTGATGCCGTATTTGACACTGCCCCCTGCCTTGATGGTATCCCGGAGGACCAAAACGCCGAACGTGTCGGATGAAGAGTCCAGATCGAAGCGACTGGTATAATCCTCCGCATAAGAAGCGTGAACTTCACCGAGGACAACTCCGGAATCATACTTCGAATTGAAGCGGACATTGAGGAAGTTCTCGTCCAGATCTTCCGTATCATACAGGACAACCTTGTTCTCCAAGAGCAGAGTCGTGCTGGAGGCCTTGTCCGGTGCCATTTTGAATTCGAGGCCGGCGGTGAACTCCAGGCGCCAGTCACTGACTTCATTGGCGCTCTGCAGATAAACATTGTCTTCATAGACAACGCCTGCCTTGCCAATGAAATGAACTGAGGTGTCTCCTGCTTGGTACAGGCTTTCGGCACTCGCGAAGGAGGCCGCGAAGGCGGTTATTGCAAGAATTGAGAGTCTAATTTGAGTTTTCATAATTGAATATAGATCGAGCGACTTTCGAGATATTGAAATGCTTTTCTGGAAACTTCAATAAGCAAATTAACAGAATTATCAAGGATCTCGATGTTGTGGGATGTTGAAACCGTTGACAAGATAAGAATTTCGTTTGCCATAATTCAAACAGACAAGAGAGCAATATGAGCGAAAAAAACACCGAAAACAGCCCCGAGGGCGAAAATCTCCGGACTTACTCTGCCTGGTTTGGCTTTGCCACGCGGGAAGTGAGGCCGGGAAGAACCATTCGCATCCGCATTCGTTGGGGACGGGTAGCCACTTTTATGTTCATTCTGGGATGTGCGGGATGGTTCGCCAAATCGTGGGGCCTGTACCTGTTTTTCCGAAACGTCCGAAATTTCGAGGATGTCTCCTTCACGGATATGATTTTTTTCCCCATGAACCGGGAAAATGTCAGAATCCAGCAGGGGGATTACCAGATCGAGCAGGCCCGCAACGCAATGGAGCGGGAGGATTATCGCCGGGCATTCTCTCTACTGCGGGAAGGGGTGGCCAGGTCAAGGGCGAACACCGAGGGGCGCATGCTGCTGGCTCAAATCTACGCGGGATGGCGGCCGGATCTGGCTGTTGACCTGCTCGTGGACGGGATTGAATACGGATTGGCAGACTCCGAGTACCTGCGGTTGCTGAACACGCTTCTCCTGTTTCAAAAGGAGGACGATCGCATTCTGGAGCTGACGGAGGACCTTTTGGCAGGGGAATTGACCGATGAGGCCCGGCAAATCCTTTCAGTCAGCCGGCTCCAGGCGGCAATGAACCACGGGCGCTATGAAATCGCACGGGAACTGTTTGAAGAAACGAATCTGAAAAGCTCTCTTGATGGATTAATCCTCGGCACGCAACTGTACGCTCGGACGGGGCGTGAAAATGACGCCATCGAAGTCCTGAGAGTGGCATTGGCATCGATTCCAAAGGAACGCGCCTCTTCACTCTACAACCAGCTGGTTTCTGTTTACAAGGATGAGGGCATGTTCGAGAAGGCGCGTGAATCAGCGCTCAAGTTGATGATCGACAATCCTTTGAAGTGGGAACCGCGCATTCTCTTGATCGACGTTCTGTCGGCATCGGGCATGAACGAGCGGCGCGACCAGGAAATCGAATCCGTCTTGAGGGAATTCCGTAATGAGGAGCGGGCCATGTCCGGGCTGGCGCAACTGAGTGCCGACTACGGCAACGTGGAGGCGGCTAGTCGGCTCTACGAGGTTGCCCTGGAAAGCGGGTACAATTTAAGCCTCTTCAGTTTGACCTTGGCGGAAGCTCTGGTACAAGCAGGCGAACACGGGGAGGCAATCAGCCTCTGCAACGAATTGATGCGCGAAGATCCGGCATGGATGCTGCGTGCAGAGGGGAGCTTCAACGCCATACGCTCCCTCGCCTACTTTGGGGCCGGTGATTCCGAATTGGGAAATCTGTACCTGAAGAATTTCCTCGAATCAAAGCAGACGAACTCCGGCCAGTTGTCCCAAGCGGCCAAACGCTACAAGGAGCTGGGCATGCTGAACCAGGCCTTGGCCATTTTGGAGGAGGCTTACAGCCGCGATGCCAAAAATGAGGTCGTTCTGGCGAATATGATTCAAGTGGAAATGGATCTCGGAGCCTTCTTTTCACTCGATCAGCACTTGAAAGAGCTGTTTGAGTTAAGGCGCCCCGGTTATGACCTGATCGGCGAAATCCACAACGAGCTTCAGAGCGACCGTTTTCTGTTTACCAAGGACCGCTCTATTCTCCTCGACAACCTGAATAAGATAATCGAAGAGCAAGCCCTCATGCAGGGCTGGGACATCTGGGAAAAGACGGAGACTTCAACCTCTCCAGACTCAGCCTAGTCAAGGTTCTCGGGCTCGGGCTCACTGGATTCCGGCGGAACCGGGCTGATCCGCACTTCGATAACCCGGGTCTCGTCGACTCCGGTGACTTCGATTTTCAGTCCGTGTGCAATAACCTGCTCACCCAAAGTGGGAATACGCCCCAGCTCACTGGTCACGAGGCCACCAATGGTGGAGACCTCCTCATTCTCAAACTCAATATTGAGATTTGCTTCGATCTCGTGAAGCGGGGTTAATCCGGAAACCACTGTTTCATCAGAGTCCTGCTCAGGCCGAATCAGGACTTCCTCATCGGCATCAAACTCGTCCCGGATTTCCCCCACCAATTGCTCCAGTATCCGCTCAAGGGTAAGGACACCCTCGGTTCCCCGGAACTCGTCAATGACCAGGGCCATGTGCATCCTGTGGGAAAGGAATTTTGTCAGGGCGGATTCCAGTGGTTCCTCACTGTCGATGCGGATCATACTGCGCTTGATTTTGCGTAAATCCAATTTATCCAAATCCCCCTTGAAGCGGAAAATGTCCTTGATATGGATCAGCCCGAGGCAGCGGTCCAAGTCGCCATAACAAAGCGGAAACCGAGTGTGGCCGGTCTCTTTGGCCATATCCATGTTGTCCCGCAAGGGAAGATTCAGGTCAAAATACTTCACTTGGTTACGCGGAAGCAGAACATCAGACACGACCAGCTCCCGCATCATCAGGGAGTTTTTCAAGATCAATTGCGCCACGGCGGACATTTCCGGAGATTCCTTCCGGAGCAACTCGATCTGAGTTTCCAAATCGAGTGAATCCAGATCAGGAAGCGGCTCACGCCTCCAAGACTTCCAAAAGAAACTCACCAGTTGAAAGACCAACCGGCTCAACGGCCTCGTCAACCAGCCCAACACGGTAATCGTCGGGGCACCAATCAGGAGACTGCGCATAGGGTACGCAAGGCCCAGGGCCCGGGGAAAAAGCTCTCCCACCAACTGGTGCAACGTGACGGAAGTGACAAAAGCCAGAACTGCCGAAATGGGGGTAATCGAGTCCCGGAACCCCAACTCCAGTTGGCCAAAGAAATGGACAAAAAGCTGGTAACTGAAAAGCGCATACAGGATCAGGCACATCGTCAATCCGAGGCGGATTACGCGTATTGTCTGATCGCCTGACGACAACAGGGGCCCGAGTCGCTTGTTCGATTCCACCCGCTCCCGCAAATCGGTGTCGAAGTGGCTGAACCGTATTTTTATCAAACTAAACTCGCAGGCAACGAGTAGAGCGTTCACTAGCAAAGTCAACGGGACACCGGCCAGCGGGATCGTCAAATCAGCACCAAAGCTGTCATATAAATTCATAATGTCGGAAATAGAATCACACTAGTTAAGCAGTGATGACAAGGCCTCAAGCAAACGGGCATTCTGCTCTTCCGAACCGATCGTCACACGCAGGTACTCCTTCAATCCGTACCCGGCAAGCGGCCGGACGATGATATCCATCTTCTGGAGATCGGCAAAAATCCCGGCGGCATTCTTATGGGAAAACAGGACGAAATTCCCCTTGTCCCCCATGCCACTGAGCCCGAGACGGTCAAACCCTTCCAGTAATTGCCCCCTGCCTGCTTCATTGACCTCCCGGCTTCTGGTCACCCAGGCATCATCCCCCAGGGCCGCGATGGCGGCAGCCTGTGCAACTGTACTTGTATTGAAAGGAGGCCGGACCCGGTTTAACAAGTCTGCCAAGGCTGGGTGCGAAAACCCGTATCCGATTCGCAGGCCTGCCAATCCATAGATCTTGGAAAAAGTCCTCGTTCCGATAATCTTGACCCCCTCCTCAATCAGGGCCTGGACATCGACCCGGTCTTCCTCGTATTCGGCGTAGGCTTCATCGTAGCAGAAAATCACCCACTCGGGTAACTGGCGGGCAAATTGCTCCACTTCCCTTGGGGGAATGCCCGTCCCGGTTGGATTGTTGGGATTGGGGAGAAAAAGCAGACGCGTTCTCGGGGTGATGGCATCCAGCATGGCATCGAGATCATGTCCGAGGTCAGGCATTTCCACGGGGACGACCGTGGCACCGGCCAGCATTGCTGAGATGCGATAGGAGATAAACGCATATTCGCCGACTATGACTTCCTTGCCCGGTTCAGCGAACACGTTGCACAACCCATAAAAAATCTCGTTGGATCCAGCCCCCAAGGTCAGTTGCTCCGGAGTGAAGTTGTGCTTCCGGCAAAGGGCCTGCACAAGGTCGTGTCCGCTGTTTTCCGGATATAGAGCCATGTTGGCAGCAGAGCGCCGGACTGCCTCAATCGCCGCTGGCGGTGACCCGAGGGGATTCTCATTGGAGGCCAATTTGATGATGGAGCCGAAAGGAATCCCCTTCTCCCGCGCCAGCAACTCGATCGGCTTACCGGGTTGATATACAGGAAGTGATGCAATTTGCTCGCGCGTCAGGTCCGAAAACTTCATTGTTAGCCTATCGACTACTAGAGTAATCCCGGAAGATCAATAACAGGTGAAACAAATATGTGAAATTCCCTATGACAGGGCTACAGCCGCAGAAAATATGGCCATTGATTCCACTTTGCTGGCATTCGGGAATGAGATGGATGAGGCCATGTGGCGCCTGTACGGGTGGACAGAACCGGCCATGACCTTCGGATACAGTCAGAAATGGGAGTGGATCCAGTCCGTTTCAGGATCATTTGAGGGGGCTTGCGTGAGGCGAATAACCGGGGGCGGCATCGTGGACCATCGGCACGATTTGACATACTGTCTAACAATCCCTCCATCCCATGCCTGCTACCGAGCACAAGCAACCGACCTTTACCGGGTTTTGCATGAGCAGATTGAAGCGATTCTGCTGGATCTCGGATTCCCGTGTGAACTGGCGCCATGCAAGGATGATTGCGGAAATGAATCGGCGGGCAAAGGCGTCTGTTTCCGAGCCCCCGAGCCGTTCGATGTCATTCAAAAACCGTCCGGAATGAAGTTGGCCGGTGCGGCCATGAAGCGGAACAAGGATGGCATCCTGATTCAAGGCAGCTTGGATCTGCGGGGGTTGCAAGGGCTCTCAAAGGTCGTGTTCCAGCGGGAATTCGGATCAGCCCTGTCGCGCTGGTTGAATCTCGAGAAACTGGAATTCACCGGAACCCTGCCCCTCGATACCCTGCTGCGGGAAAGAAACCGTTTCAGTTCAGCTGAATGGAACCTGCGTCGCTGACTGGTTAGATCCTGTCGAGCGTGACGATGTTCTCAATGTGCCGGGTTTGCGGGAACAAATCAACAGGCTGGACATCCACCACCTGGTAGGGGCCATCCGTAAGGAGGCGTAAATCCCGTGCCTGGGTATCAGGTCCGCAACTGACATACACGATCCGCCTTGGCCCAAAGTCCAGCAACTGCTTGAGGAATCGCTCGTCGCTTCCCTTTCGGGGAGGATCCATCAACACGGTGGTCTCCCCACCCGGAAATGACAGGCCCTCAAAGATAGCCTCCGCGGATCCCAGTTGAAATTGCACATTGTCCACGTTGTTGATGCGGGCATTTTCCCGTGCCAGCTCGACTGCCCGCTCACTGACCTCAATACCGGCCACCTCGTTGAAGGCATCATGCCCGCAAATGGCAAATACCCCGACCCCGCAATAGGCATCTACCAGATGGCTCACCCCGGGCGCTTTCGCTTGTTCCAATGCGTACCCAACCATCTTGGGAAGGACGTGGGGATTGTTCTGGAAAAATTCTCCCGCGACAAACTTGAATGAATGGTGCCCCACCTGCTCGGTCACGATCGCTTTCATATTCGTCACGACTCCCTCAGCCGAATCACGCAGAAGCAGGGTCCCACCCTTCCGGAACTTTACCTCTCCGGTGCGCAGCCGTTCCCTGGCAGGGGTCAATTCGGCATTGATGGCGGGACTTGCGATCGGGCACTGGGGCACGTCGACGACTGCCCGGCTATCCGCCTTTTGGAACCCAATGGGAATCTTGGGATCCGTGGGTGGCCGCCTGAAATGCGGCGTGATCTTTGATCGATAATGGTACGTGTGGTCGGGGCATCCCAGACAGGGGTTCACATCCAACTCCAACCCAGCCATTTTTTTCATCAACTGGGCGATCTGCCGCCTTTTCCAATCCAATTGAGCGGCATAATCGTAATGTTGATACTGGCATCCGCCACAAACACCAAATAATGGGCATGCCGGTTCGACCCGTTCAGGTATCGATTCAAGAATCTGAACAAGGTCTGCATCGGAATAACTGCTCTTGTTCCTCCATATGCGGGCCCGCACACGCTCCCCAGGCAACGCGAACGGGACAAACACCACCCAGCCTTCAACTCTGCCCACCCCTTGCCCAAGGTTGGTCAGATCCTCAATTTCCAGTTCGATCTCCTCATGATAGGCGAACGGCTCCGGGTGAAAGTTTTTTGGCGGCTTTTTCATCAAGTTGAATTCCATTGGATGATGAGCTTTGCAGTGAGGACAAGACGCAAATTTGCTCGTCACCTGCGATTCATTCCTTGATCCTTGTCAAATCGCGATGCCAGAGACTATCAGCAGTGTACAAAATCCCAGGGTGAAAAACCTCGTCCGCTTGAGACATGGGGGGCACCGTAAGCGACAGGGCCGGTTCCTCGTGGAGGGTCTTCGGGAAATTGAACGGGCCATCCAGTGCCAGTGGCCTCTCGAATCCCTGTTCTTTTGTGAAGACCTTTTCAAATCCGATGACTCCTTCGATTTGCTGCATCTGGCTGAGGAAAAGGATATCGAAATGGTCCGGCTTTCCACGGATGCCTTTCAAAAAGCGGCCTACAGGCAGGGGGCAGACGGTCTCCTCGCGGTCGCTCACCAGAGAGAAGTCTGCCTCGAACAGCTGGAACTTTCCGAAACGCCCTTGCTGGTCATCGTTGAATCCATCGAAAAACCGGGTAACCTTGGGGCCATCCTGCGAACAGCCAATGCCGCTGGCGCCGATGCTCTGGTCATCGCGGACCGGGTGACCGATCCATTCAACCCGAACGCTATTCGCGCATCACAGGGCGCGTTTTTCCAACTCCCCTTTTGTTGCTCCGACAATCCAACCATTATCGATTTCCTTGAACGACGGAAAATCCAGATTGTGGCCACTTCCCCGGATTCAGACCAACTGCTGTGGGATGCCAACCTGACAAAGCCGACCGCTCTCGTTTTCGGATCGGAAGATGCAGGATTGTCCGGAGACTGGCTTCAGAACTTTTCGCCCTTCAAACTGCCCATGAATGGAGTTTCAGACAGCCTCAATGTCGCCTCGACCGTGGCAATCGGGCTGTTTGAGGCAGTCCGCCAGCGGCTCTAGGATCCTTCCTTCACCTTGCGCTCGGCAAGGTCATTCAACGATTTCAAGTCCAGTTTCCCTGACGCAAGGCTGGGAATGGCGTCCACCCGGTGGATGATCTTGGGAATCCAGAGGTTTGGAATACCCGCCTTCATCAAGCGCTCGCGCAGGTCTCCGACATGGATTTCCACCGCCGTCAAGACAACCAGAGCTTCGCCCTTCACATCGTCTGAGATACCTGTCACGGCCACCAATGGGGATTCCGCGTCCTCCAAATGGAAGCACTCCGCAATGACCTGCTCCAACTTTCCGTGGGGAACCATTTCCCCACCAAGTTTGGAAAATCGGCTGATACGACCCTCTATGAAGATGTAGCCGTCCGGATCAATCCTGGCCAAATCGCCTGTTCGGAACCATCCGTCGCAAAATGCGCTGTCGGTTGCCTCCCGATTATTCAGGTAGCCCGAAAACACATTCGCCCCTTTCAAATCCAATATACCCTGCTTGTTAAGCCCGAGCACTTCTCCGGTTGCCGGATCCACCACCCGGGCTTTCATGCCTTCCATCAGCTGTCCCACCGACCCGACTTTCTTCTGTAACGGGTGATTGTTGAAGGCCGGGAGATTCACACTGACCACAGGTGAAGTTTCGGTAAGTCCATACCCTTCCAGGTAAGTCGATCCGAAATGACTTTCCCATCGGGAATCAAATCCCGGAGGGGTCTTTTCCGCACCCCCGACTACATATTTCAAGGAGGCTAACTGCTCCTTTGTGGCCCGCTTGAAATAGGGCCTCAGGAAGGTCGGGGTGCCCATCATGACGGTCACCTTCTCGGCTTCCACGGCCTCGGCGATTTTGCGGGTCTCCAGGGGAGACGGCAATGTCACGGTTCGAACACCGTGCAATAGCGGATACCACATGGTGGCAGTGAATCCGAAACTGTGGAAAGTGGGCAGGCAGGCCAACAGGATCTGCTCTTTGTTGAGCAGGTGACATTTCTTTATCTGCAGGCAATTGCCGATAATGTTCTTGTGGGTCAGGGCAATCCCCTTGGGCGTGCCGGTGCTCCCACTGGAGAACAGGAGAACCGCTTCCCTGTCTCCCCCCTCTGTGGGGACATTGAATTTGCGGATCAAGGTCTTTGAAGGGAGCAGGCTCACCAGTGCCAGCCTCTTGATAATGTCCTTCTTGTTTAAAAAGGCACGCTCCCGAACAAGGTCGATCGTGTTCTCCGGCCAGGGGAAATCAGGAAACTTCTGCCGAATCGGCCCTGCGCTGATGACCGTCTCCACCCCCCCGATTCTCAAGGCCTCCTCAACGGAGGTACGCCCGGCACTGAAATTCAAATTGACCGGCACTTTGTCGATCAGGCTCAGGGCAAGGTTTGTCAGGATGCCACCCAATCCGGCAGGGAATACGACTCCCACCCGCCTGTCCGGAATGGTCTCCTTCCAACGGGCCGCCATGGTCAGTGCCACAGCCAGGATCATTCCTCTCTTGAGCTCCTTTCGTTCCTGAGCCAGATCCACCACATGCTTTTTGAAAGGGGCGCCTGCGAGGCTTTTAACCGCCAAAGCCGCTAAATGGGATTGAAGTTCCGGGATCTGATTAAATGCATCGTAGTCCCTGTCCAGAATATAGGCGTCTTCACTCATGATCAATGGATTCGTTGTTGCCCGAATCTGGCAACTCCTACATGCAGGGTCAAGACTGGGAAATCCTTTAAAACCCCCAACATCGAACAAGATCCTGGGAACCTACTTCCAGGATGCTATCAGCCGGGCATAGTATTTGTGATCCAGGGCCTCCCGGGTGCCATCAGGCCGGTTGTTGTACTTGCTGGTTAGCCCAAACCGCAGTTTCCAAAGCTTTGTGGCATCCAGCGGTATGTTGAAACCGGAATCCTGAGTGACAATGAAGTCATTGAAGGCATCAAATGACGGAATGAATCCATAGGATCCCTTGAAGTGAACCCACTCGGTGAACTTCCAATTAACATCCAACCCGAAATCCATTCCGGGAAAGGCCTGAGTGCCATCATCCTTGTAATCTTCAAAACGATAGCTCAATCCAGAGCGCGCTTCCACATTGAGATCCTCTTCCTTGTGCAGCCTCCATGAAAAGCCGGCAGCCGAGGTCGATCGCAATGTAACACCCTCAAAACCGTCATGTTCCAGTTCCTCTCTGAGGAAGAAGCCAAAACGCTTGTAAAAGAAATTGGTGTAACGGGTTCCCAAAATCAGCTCATTGGAGGTCTCGCTGCCCCGGTTCGTACTATACGAGTAACGACCGTAAAAATCCAATCGATAAAACTCCCGTTTCAAGCGGGTATCCAGGGTCAGCCCCAAATCCAGTTTTTCCGAATTCCCTTCGCTTCCCACCAAATTCATTCCGGCCTCAATTTCCCAATTCCTCTTGCGCGGGGGCGCGGGCTTCGGGGCTGCCTTGGAAGGGACAGCTTTGGGCGGAACAGCGACCGGACCCAATGACGGGTCAACCCGCTTCACTCCCTCCGGAATCACACCGGGCACGGCTCTCCGGGTAACGATGCGCTCAACCCGGGAAGCATTGACCTCGATCACACCGGCATAATCGGTTTGAAGACGTATCACCTCCCTTGTGGATTCCGCAATTATCCCCGTCAGGATGGCTCCACCCCGGACTTCAATACGGTCGACATTTCCTTCCACAGCCATCACGGCCGGGATGGAAAGCCCCATTATCGTGGAAAAGAAAATGAAGATGCGCTGCTTGATCATGGTACCTTCTGCGAACGTGGGGGCATCAGCGAAGGAATCAATAGTGGAAATAAAAAAAAGTGTCCTTTTGATAAAACCTACTTGATGTTGCTGCCCGCATTCACTTCATAGGCGGAGATGAATCTTTTTGAACAGGTCACCGCTGCCCCGCCGGACCCGATCCTGGGGCTCAATGAAGCATTCCGGGCCGATCCAAATCCGGACAAAATCAACCTGACGGTTGGGGTCTACCAGGATGAAACCGGTGTTTCACCGGTACTGGAATGCGTCAAGGAGGCCGAAAAACGCCTGGCCAACCTGGATAACACCAGTAAATCATACCTCCCTATCAACGGGCATCCCGACTACCTTGGACATACCCAGCGTCTGGTTTTCGGAGATGGCAATGAATGGTTGCAGACCGGTTGTATCGCATCGGTTCACACCCCCGGAGGCACAGGAGGATTGCGACTGGCTGGGGACTTTGTCAGGCAGTGCCTCCGTCGCCGCACCATCTGGGTCAGCAATCCGACATGGGCAAATCATCAGGGGATCTTCAACCGGGCAGACTTGGACATCTCCGTTTATCCGTACTACAACGCGGAAACACACGGACTGAACATCGATGGAATGATAACCGTCCTGGAAGATATCCCGGAAAATGACGTTGTCCTGTTCCATGCGTGCTGCCACAACCCGACCGGAGTTGACCCGACGGAAGAAATTTGGGAAACCATCGCCAAGGTTTGCAAGGAAAGGCGCCTCCTGCCGGTCATCGATTTCGCCTACCAGGGATTTTCAACCGGATGGATTGATGATGCCGTGGCCATCCGGGCGTTTTCCAAATACGGAATGGAATTCCTCGTCTGCTCCTCTTTCTCCAAAAATTTCGGACTCTATCAGGATCGTGTGGGCGCCCTCCATGTTGTGGCCAAAAACAAGGACGAGGCGACCCGGGTACTGAGCCAACTGAAAGTGCTGGTCCGGACGAACTATTCCAACCCGCCCGCGCACGGCAGTGCCATCGTTTCAACGATCTTGAACGACCGGGAACTGACCCAGCAGTGGGAGGAGGAACTGAAGGCAATGCGTGTCCGCATCAATTCCGTTCGCGAGCAGTTTGTCGAAGGGCTGGCCAAGGCCGGTGTACCCGGAGATTATTCCTTTATACGGGACCAGAAGGGGATGTTCTCATTCTCTGGGTTGACCCCGGAACAAGTGGAACAGCTCCGAGCAAAGTACAGTATCTACATCGTCAAGAGCGGGCGTATCAATGTGGCCGGCATCAATGACCGCAATGTGGAGCGCCTGTGCTCGGCAATCGCAGAGGTCGTGAAGGCCTGATTTTCAGCATCAGGAAAAGAATCCCTGAATCTTGCGTACGGTTGTCACGAGGGCGTCGACCTCTTCCATGGTGTTGTAGAAGGCGAAACTGGCCCGTGCTGAACCCGGCAGGCCGAGACGTGTCCACAGCGGCTGCGTGCAATGGTGCCCAGATCGGATGGCAATGCCTTCCGCATCCAGAAAGGATGCGATGTCGTGCGGATGGGCCGCGTCCATGAAAAACGAGACAACCGAGACCTTCTGGCCGCCTTCCCCGAAAATCCGCACCCCCGGAATCCCCCTCAGTCCTTCTTCAGCCGCCTCAAGAAGGGCTGCCTCGTGTGCATGCAGGCGCTCACGGTCCAGAGACTCGAGATACTCAATGCCGGTGGACATGGCAATCGCCCCGGAGATGTGCGGAGTCCCTGCTTCAAACCGCTCAGGCGGGCCCTTGAAGATTGTTTTTTCAAGACTGACGGACTCGATCATGTCGCCCCCACCCTGATAGGGCGGAAGGGCTTCCATTCGATCATATTTGCCGTACAGCACTCCAATTCCACTGGGACCGAACACTTTGTGACCACTGAAAACCAACCACTCGCAATCGAGATCGCGCACGTCTATATCAAAGTGAGGCACGCTTTGCGAAGCATCCAGGATGACCGGAATCCCCCTCTCGTGGGCAGCCTTGATCATTTCCTTGGCTGGATTCACCACGCCGAGGGAATTGGAAACATGGACAACCGATAACAAGGCCGGCTTCACCTCATCCAATTTCCGGTAAAAATCCTCCATATCCAGTAAACCGTCGTCAGTCACCCCGACCGCAGCCAGTTTGATTCCCCGACGATCCCTCAGGAGTTGCCAGGGAACGATGTTCGCATGGTGCTCCATCTCCGTGATCAGGATAGTGTCCCCCTCCTTCAAAGCGGACTCTCCAAGGCAAAATGCCAGCAGGTTCATCGCCTCCGTGGCACCACGGGTAAAGACGATCTCCCGCGCCTCCGCCCCGATAAAGCGGGCGACCGTGGCACGTGCTTGCTCATAGGACTCAGTAGCCCTTTCGGAAAGCGCATGCAATCCGCGATGGATATTTGCGTTTCCATGCAGGTAGAACTCATCCAGCCGGTCGATTACCGGTCTGGGCTTCTGCGTCGTGGCGGCGTTGTCCAGATAGACCAGCGGCTTGCCCTTAACAGTTTCCGACAGGATCGGAAATTGCTCGCGAACCGCTTTCAATTCAGCCTCTGACAATGGCAAGGGTGTAACCATAACGGGAACGTAGCATCGGGTGTTTGAACTGCAAGCTTGAGGGAAGAAATCGACCAGATCGGCGTCAGCGCCCAATGGAATCATCAATCGCGTTCTGCTGGCGGGCTATATCGTGCAAGGTGATAATACCAAGAACCTTATGGGCATCCTTGGTGCTCACCACGGGAGCCTGCATCACGTCCTCCATGACGAGAACCCGGGCAACTTCCCGGATCGACGACTCCGGTTCAAGGGTCACCAGTTTTTGTCCCTGGATCAGGTCCGCCACTGCCTTCATCGGTTCAACCCTGACCATTTCCTCCAGTTCATGATGCGTGATCATCCCCCTCAGGAAATTTCCCTCCACCACTGGATAGGCATGATGCCGATTGCCGTTCTCATCAATTTGGCCAAGCGTGTCGGCAACCGTGTTTTGCGCCGACACGACCACCGGATCGAAAGTCATGATCGTGCTGACAGGCAGGTTGCGCCAGTCCTGGTCCCCTTGATAATGAGGCATCTTTTTTAAATTAATCTTATCCTGCAGGAGCAAAGCGTCATAGAGGGGCACCGGTTGAAGCTTGCTGGAAACAAGCCAGGCAAGCATGTTCCCGACCATCAGGGGCAGAATCAGGGCATATTGCCCGGTCATTTCCCAAATGATCACGATGGAGGTCATCGGACAACGGATGACGGCTCCAAAAAAAGCGCCCATTCCCAACAAGGCAACGGCACCGACAATTTCATTGCTGTAGTTGAAAAGCGGTTGGGCAATCAACCCGACCAGCGCTCCCAACATGCCCCCGATAAAGAGCGTCGGAGCAAACAGGCCTCCACTACCGCCGCTGCCGTAGGCTAGTACCGTGGAAACGATTTTCCCAAAAAACAGAAGGGCAACAACCGAGATCAAAACTAAACGGCCATTTAACGCTGCATCGAGGTCTCCATAGCCAATCCCGAAAATCCCCAAATTTCCGCCGGAGAGCCAAGCTACGGTAGCGCCGACAATCCCCACGCCCAAACCACCAATCGAGGGTTTCACCCATGCCGGAATGCCTCTCTTTTGATTGAAAAACTGTCTCGATTGAAGAATCGCCTCCACGAAGACCCGGCCGAACAACGCACAAAGCAAACCGAGCGGAATGGCAAGGAGCATCCACCAGTCGGTGGTGATCAGACCCAATTCGATGTCGAATGCCGGATGCTCCCCGATTATCAATCGTTGAACCGCTGCAGCGATGACAACGGTGACGAAGATCCCGAAAAACGACTTGCTGGAAAAGTCCCCGATCAACTCCTCAAAGACGAAGAAAACTGCAGCCATGGGGGTGTTGAAAGCGGCTGAAATGCCAGCGCCCATCCCCAGCGGAACCATCGCCTGAACACGCTTCTTGGCCAACCCGAATCCCTGTCCGATCTTGGAGGCGATAGCCGAGCAAATGTGCACCGTGGGGCCTTCTCGTCCAAGGCTCATGCCAAAGCCAACCGATATTGTCCCAACGAAGAACCGGTAAATTGCCTCCCGCAAGGGGATCACTCCAAAGTTCCTGAAATACTGTGCCTTGGTCCGTGGGATTCCGGAACCAGCAGCCTGCGGGTTCCCATAGACAAGAACCAGACCGGTCAGCAATCCACCGACAGCCGGTGCCAATCCCAAATAGACATACCCCATGGGGCCAAACCCATCTCCCAGCCAGGCTGCCGCTTCTTGAACAAAATGAAAAACCAGTTCAATGGCCTTGTGAAACGCAACTGCGGCCAACCCGCAAGCCAACCCGGTGACGATCCAGATGATCAGGTAGCGCTGGGTGTCTGTGAAGTTTTGCCTTAAATATTCAGGCAAGCTTTGCCTGGATTTCGACATCTCTCCTAGGTTGGCATCACTCATTCACTTCATTAATCCCATCCGCTTCACTCACTTCAAGGGAAAAGGCACCCACAAGATAATGTCTGCACATTGAAGTGATGCGTTCCTGTCTGCCTGCGCTTGATTTTCCTGAATAATTCGTCATCATCCGGAAAAACTAATTCATTACCCCCCATGGAAAATTACTTATATCTGTCCCTGTTACCAGAAGCTCTGATCTATTCACAACTGACCCCTGAACGGTTTGGAAAGTATCTGGCAATCGGAGACAAGAGGCTTTCACAGGGTCCGGCCATGTTCTTTGAGGTCGATCCAGAATTCACCAGCGACCATTTCAAGATGGATGCAGCTCGGGCAAAATGCGTTCAACACGCAGACGGATCCCCGCGCCGTTCGAGTTACGTTTCAGTCTATAATGTCCTGTCACACATCCCCATATCAGCACTTCGGACCCTGCATTTGACCACCAAGGATGGCATTACCCTGAGTCTGGAGCCGAACAATGAAAGCCCGCCCGCACGGGATGGATTCCACCTGTATCAGGAGCTTTGCCCAGTCGTTCCGCGGGTAGCTAGCCCGCTGGGTCCACAAGAATTCGCCAAGATGGTGACCGATCCCAGCAAAACAGTTTTCTTGCCCCGTATCGTTTTCTGCGAACTGAGGCTGGATGGCATGGCACATGATCCGGAGAAAAGCTCCGCATCCAATCTCCCATACAGCAACATCAACCATCTAAGGGAATGCCTCACATCCCTGAAATACAAATCCAACAAACTGACGAAAACCGTTCATCGGAATCTTCGGCGGGACCTGATTTATCCGGTTGTTGAGTCTGGGTTCTATGTGGGAGATCAAGAGGATTTCATCCATTACCCATTTCCCAATGAAGATGACCTGGGAGGAATTCACCATAGGTGGTGGAATTCAGCCACTTCAGTTTCGCTTCCCTGAGATGCCGACTATGGGCGATTCAGGGAGTGCCCCCTCATCACGCGCCCTGAGATTATATTGATAAAGGAGCCCTTCCAGCGCTCCATTAAACAATGTACGCGCACCTTCGGATTTGAGACGGATTTGTTTGGCCGCTTTTCTATTCGTTGAAAACATGGCCAACCGTCCTCCCGGCACCATCCGCTTGGCCGCAAATCCGAGATCCCGGTATAGGCCCAGCAAGTCATCCTCCGCACCGAGGCGCTCCCCATAAGGCGGGTTAGTGACCATTAATCCGGCTGGCAGGGAGCGATCCACATCCTGAAAAGATGCATGATGCCACTCGATCCTGGCCTCCGGAAAATGTTCATCCTGGATCGATTTGGCCAACCCGATCACCTTCTCGTCATTGTCGGTGGCGACGAACTCCAAACCATCCTTGCGACATTCCTCGGCCACCAGCTTTTCCCGTTCGGCCACATGCAAGTCCTCCTGGTAATCCTCCCAATGCTGGAAGGCAAACTCCCGGTTGAGATTCGGAGCAACATTGTTCAACAGCATCCAGCCCTCAAAAATGAACGTTCCTGAACCACACATGGGATCAACCAATCCAGGGAACTCCTCGATCCCTGCCATCTGAAGGATCCCGGCCGCCAGATCTTCCTTCAAAGGGGCTCCGCCATGCCGCGTTCGGTAACCGCGTTTAAACAAGGGAGCACCCGCGCTATCGAGATAAAGCGTCACCTTTTGTCCGTCCAGGTGGACCATGATGTGAATGTCCGGATCCTCCTTGCTGATCGAAGGGCGCACACCATCATTCAATTTACGGAAGGTGTCCACGATCCCATCCTTCACCCGGTGCACGACATATTGAGTATTTCTCAACTCCTTGGACCGACCGTTGACATCAATACGCAGGGTTTTATCGGCCGTGAAGTAATGATGCCAGTTAGTCCGCCGGGATTGAAAATACAGGAGCTTGTAATCGCGGGCATTGAAGCTCCGCAGAGGTACAAGGATTTGAATGGCTGTGCGAACAACCATGTTCATCCTGTACAACCCTGACTGATCAACCCCAAAGTGTACGGCTCTTTTAGCCACGCGGACACCTCGTCCCCCGTTCCGTTCCAGTTCCTCGGCCAATACGGACTCCAGACCAGGCCGGCAAGTCGCCACGCAGTTCAAGTGCTCCTCCATTAAAGTCCAGCTTTCGAAAGTCACCCTCGAAGGCAATGCCCAAAGGCCGGCCTTTATCAGAAAGGAATATCTTCGTCCTCGTCGATTCCGTATTGGGCCGGGTCTTCGGCAGGTTGGGCTTGCGCCTCCGGTGCAGCATCACCCTCACCCGTTTCGGATGCCGCCTCAATCTTCCAAGCTGTCAAGTCGACAAAAAACCGGTCATTCCACTCGCGCCCTCGAATATCGAAAGAGACTTTCACCGGTGACCCCTCCTGTAATCCATTCAGCATGTCGACTTTTTCCTTCAAGCAATCCAGCTTGATATCTTGTGGAAATCGTTCGTCTGTGGTCACGACAAACTCCCGCTTGTAAAAACCACTCGGGAAGTCCTGCTGGTCGAATATCTTCTTAATTTTTCCTGTCAGTTCGTATGCCATGGTCGATAAGGAATAGGACGGATCTCCTGTTGTCCAACGATTTTAGCACCTGAATTGAGGTAATCAGATTATCCTCTATCAAACCCTTCACGACATGAAAAAACCTCCGGGATTTCTCCCGGAGGTTCGAAATTTGAACTTCCTCAAATTGACCGGACTACTTCTTGGCAACCAGGCGACGACGTGCCCACAGGAACCCAACAAGGCCCACAAACGCGAGCGGAGCAATCAAGGCCGGCTCAGGGATAACATTGGGCTCGAATGGTTTTCCACCACCGCCGTAGCCCTTGGCACTCTCATCCTGAGGGTCTCCAATGCCTTGCCAGCGAACGAACATCAGGGGCTCATCCTCTCCAGCTCCCAGCCATTCGTTCACATCAACGATGGTGCCGGGCGCGAAGTTGAAGACAAAGGTCGCCGGAGCGAAATCACCTTCCCGCTCTAACCGGTCATTCTCCGGAGGTTGTACTGAAGCTCCAAAATAATCAGCGTAGTCAAGTGTAGCTCCTTGCCAGATGGAAGCGACGTTTCCGTTCCCGTCATTGAAGCTGTTTGTCAGGGCCCAAGTGTTGGGATTTGAACTGGCCAGGAGCGACTCACCGGTGAGGTTGGTGCCCCCCGAAACAGGCCTGCGCAGATAAAATGCAGAAATGAAGGACGGGTCGGACGACTCGGGACTCGAGTTGGTGATGGTGACAACCAAATTACCGGTGTAACCGGCTCCGAAAACCAAACCACTGAAGTCGATTGATCCGGTAGCACTGACATCCATTCCGCTGGGATCGCTAAGACCGTCGATGTGGAAAGGGATGACCTGTGCGAAACTGGCCACGGCAGAGAGAACAGCTGCACTGCCGACGAGTAAGGATTTCTTAAAATTTAAGTGTTTCATGACGAGAAGAAGTTCGAGTTCACATCTTATAAGACAACCCTAATCTGGGTATTTCCCCCTATTTTTGCAAGCTTTTTTTCTTATATTTGATCTATCAACACACTGGTTTTGACCAGTCAAACTCCCTAAGCTCTTATCCTCCTGAGGTGTAGCAGGTTACAAACCAGCTACTGTGATCAAACAAAGGGCAGGATTTAGCTCAAATGGTCTAGTCGCCCACATAAGAGCAAGTTTTTTACGAAATTAGGCACATTAATGCGCGCCCCCAGTCTTCAACCACTCCGTGGTGAAAAGAACCGTCCAAATTATAAAACCGACCACTAATCAAGATGAGGCGGTAATTAGACAGGCTTTAACCGATTATTGATTTTCAAGAAAGGCATGAACAATGAAATATATAATCACAACAATCTTACTTCTATCGGCAATAACCGGCTTGAACGCCCAATCATTGGCCCCATCTCTCCAGGATGCGGTGGACAATGGAGATGGATCGTACACGAATTGGTTTGGCACATTCACGCCCGCAGGCGGGTCATTGAGTAATACAGGATACATTACTCACGAGGAACACGGCGAACTTTGGATCAGTGCGAGGGGAAGTGGCCTCTGGATTTACGACCCAAATGTGAAGGCGCTGGGAGCCGGAATCGGCGGGTGGATCTACACCAACAGGCCTATCTTCCCCTACTTCTATGTCAGGACAGAAAACGGTGGATGGTTTATCTATATTTCCGGCGTTGAAGGGCCCAGCGGCACACCGCGCGTCTTTTACAATGCCTTGGCCAAGGAAAACCTCTATTTATCCAGATCGACAACCGATACTGTAGTGGATATCGCAGGCGGCAATGAGGCATTTTCATCGCTGGTGACTGCTATTACCACTGCGGGTTTGGGTGACGCACTCTCAAGCGAGGGACCCTTCACGGTTTTCGCACCCGTAAATACAGCCTTCGACGCTCTTGATCCTGACGTATTAAACGACCTGCTGACCAACCCAGAAAGCAATTCAGCACTCGTGGACATTCTCACTTACCACGTTGTTCCAGGACGCATACCGTCCGGAGATCTAGGATTGGATGTGGGCAGCCTGCTGCGTGGAGAATATATCAGTGGCTATGTGCAAACCCTCAATGGGGCGGACCTGCGAATCGAAACAACTCCGTTTGGGGTTATGATCAATGGTTCGAGCATGGTTGTCACACCAGACGTTGAAGCCAGTAATGGAATCATTCATGTAATTGACGAAGTTCTTCTGCCGCCGGCAGACATAGTGGATACTGCAATCGCCACCCCGGATTTCAGTACACTCGTGGAAGCTGTAGTGAAGGCTGAGTTAGTGGACGCCCTGCGCGGGACTGATCCCAAGATGACTGTCTTTGCACCGACCAACGCGGCGTTCGACGCGGCCGCCAAAGCTCTATTAAATGATCCAGAGGCAACTGGCAGTGGATTAGTTGAGGCGCTGGACAAGGCCACGCTCACGGCAGTTCTCCTCTATCATGTAGTGGGAGCGGATGTTTATTCCAGTGAAGTCGCAGAAGGACCTGTACCGACACTGGGAGGTGCCTCGGCCACAATTTCCATAGGTGAAATGGGCCTGATGATCGATGGTGCTAACATCATTGCAACAGATATTGTTACATCGAACGGAGTCATCCACGTCATCGATCAAGTCATCCTCCCACCGGCGGAATAAGACTTAACTCAACCGGGACTTTGTTCCCTCCTAAGCCTGCCCTCGGGGGACGCCATCGGCCCCCCGGGGGCTTCATTCTATTTAGATTTGCCAAGGCGTCGCTAATAAGTTCTTCTGTCTGTACTGTGTCTGTAGTTGCCCAGTCTAGGAAGATGCACCGTACAAGTATCGGTTCCATGGAAAAGGGAATCGGCGCTTTGATTGTGGTTTCACTTGTTGTGATAGGAGGCTCAATCGCCATCAAGGGGCAGCGATATGACCCCAGTCGCTACACCGGTGATGCCGAAGCCTTGGAATTCACGCGCGAGGCAGTGACGGGGATTGCAGCGACTCTGGGTGCCGAAGGAGACCTAGGCGAAGGGGCCGCCATTGAGAACCCCTCAACCAGTTCAACCCCAACCAGGGAAATCCTGCCCTTCATTTCCGGTTTGGAAGCGATGGGGCCCACCGAGCGCTACAATGCGGATACCCTCTATGAGAAAATCAACGGGCGCGCGCCGGCCTACTTGGAGTACAATTTCCAGGAACTCACCTGCCGATCGTTTTCGCTCAGTGCGATAGCAGGAGAATACATCGATGTCTATTTGTTCCGGATGGATACTCCTTTGAATGCATTCGGAATCTTTTCCGCCGAGCGCGACAGCAGCGGAACACAACTTGAATTCGCGTCCGACGGCTACGCCAGTGAGATGGGGTACTTTCTACGCCAAGGAAAGGTCTACCTGCAAACGTTGGCTTCCTCGACAAGTCCAGAGGTCATGAAGATGGCAAAGTCCTTCACCGCTGCTTTGGCGCAAGCCATTCCAGCAGATGATTCGGGAATGGAAGGAAAGCTATCCTTGCCAGTCGAAAATCAAGTCCCGGGGAGTCTTCTCTTCATCAATGACAACGCCTATGGGCAAGCATCGCTCAATGTCGTCTTTGAAGCGCGCTATCTTATTAATGGAGTAGAGCTTACGTATTTCGCCAAAAGCTGCGAGGATCCAGCCCGGGCTACCAGCGTTTGGGGTGAGATCAAGACGTTCTACAGCCGGTACGGATCCAGCGTGGAATCCTTGGAAACAGAGGGAACCCAGGTGTTCTCAGCAGACATGTTCGGACAATGGGTCACGATATACGTCAAAGACAACTTGGTAGCCGGTGTCATCAATGCCCCCGAACTGGAAGCGGCCAAGGCGTTCGTCACCGGTCAACTAGAATCAGCCTCCCGGGAAGAGGACCTTGAGGCATACGATTTCTGACCTACTCCCTTTGACCATGGAAAAACAACCTGTCACACCCGACCCCAAAGGCATGGACCGCCGGCAGTTCATCCGGCACATGGCCCTCACCGGAGCAACCTCCGGAGGAGCGATCCTGGCCGGGTTGTACATGTGGCAACGCCAACACTTTGTCCCGGGATTCCAGGAGCAATCCGGCATCTCCCTGCCGAGTTTCATCACGGATAAAATGAAACCGCAGGCTGATCTGGGAGTAGCCCATGGGTACGACCGGATTCAAACCACCCGGGCCGCAATCGATGCCTTGGGAGGCATCAGCCGCTTTGTCAGCAAAGGTGATGTGGTCATGCTGAAACCTAACGTTGCCTTCGACCGGCCACCGGCACTGGCGGCAACAACCCATCCGGAAAGTCTGCGCGCCGTTGCCCAGCTTGTGCTGGAAGCGGGGGCAAAGAAAGTGATTGTGGCCGACAACCCAATCAACAGCCCGGCAGGTTGCTTTCTCAAGAGCGGCATCTCCGCAGTGGCCGACGACCTCGGACTGGAACTAATGTATCCGGAACAGAGTGCTTTCACCCAACTGCAAATGGAGGGGGAAATCCTTCGCCATTGGCCGCTCTTCTATCGCCCCTTTGAAAAAGCGGACAAGGTCATCGGTCTGGCACCCTGTAAGGACCACAATCTCTGCAGTGCGTCCATGAGCATGAAAAACTGGTACGGTCTGCTGGGTGGGCGCCGCAACCAGTTCCATCAACACATACACAGTATTATTTCCGACTTTGCCCTGATGTTGCAGCCGACATTGATCGTCCTCGATGGAGTCCACGTTTTGCAAAGCAACGGTCCCACCGGCGGTCGTTTGTCTGATGTCAAGGAAGTGGGCACGGTCGTAGCCGGTACCGACATGGTGGCCATCGACAGCTACGGATACACGAACATGCTCGGTCGGGACATCGCCAATCTGGAATACATCCACAAGGCCCATGAGCGCGGGCTGGGCAACATGCACTGGCAGGACATGATCGTGAAGGAGGTACGGATATGAGTTGCGGCAGTGATTCCTGCGGATGTCGGAGTGCGAACGAAAACGGGGGCGGACCGGAGTCTGCGTCCCCTGTCACCGATTACATCGCCAAGGCCAATAAGCAGGAGCAGCCCGAAAAAAAGGGTCCCGTCGGGCGCGTTGTCAGCTGGTTTGTCAACACGGTCGTTGCCGATATGCGGATCACGCGGGTTCGCGTGCTATCGCAAACATTCTTTTTCCTCCTCTTTCTCTTTTTTGTCATCATTACGGATCTCCGTTACCTGAAGGGCTACCCCGTTTCGCTCTTCCTTGAGCTGGATCCGCTGGTCGCCGTGGCGACCGCCATGACAACTGGGACCGTTTACAAGACCCTGATCATCAGTCTTGTTCTCCTCCTGCCAACCCTCTTGCTCGGGCGCTTTTTCTGCAACTGGATTTGCCCATACGGGACCTTGCACCAATTCACCCGCTTTCTCTTCGGAAAACGGGATGAGCAATGGCAGATTGATTCCAACCGGTTTCGCTCACTCCAGCAACTGAAGTACATCATTCTGGTCGCGATGCTGGTGGCCGCCGCCTTCGGCAGCTTGCAAATCGGCTTGCTGGATCCAATTTGCCTGTTTCACCGATCCATGAGCACGGCTATTCTGCCGGGCATTAACCTGGTGCTTCCGGACACGTTTTACGTGAAGCAGTTTTTCCATGTCGGGGCATGGTTGATCGGTGCCATCCTGTTTTTCTTCGTTGGCATGAACGTGGTCATTCCACGGTTCTTCTGTCGGGCTGTTTGTCCGTTGGGTGCCTTCCTCGGAGTTCTCTCAAAGTTTTCGGTGATCCGGATCGAACGTGATCCCAACAAGTGCATCGATTGCGATGCCTGCCTGAAAAACTGCCAGGGAGCCAGCGATCCACACACGCAATTACGGAAGAGCGAGTGCTTCGTCTGCTTTGAGTGCATTGAAGACTGCCCGGTTGATGCCATCTCATTTAGCTTCATGCCGAACAAGGATCACGAGGTTTCCAATCCTCCCATGCCCGGGCGTAGGACCGCCATGGCTTCCCTGTTTGGCATAGCCGGATATGCTGTAGCCCGCGCATCCGGGGCATCCGACTCCAATTTCAAAAAGGAAGTGATCCGCCCGCCCGGATCTGTCAAGGAAGACGGCTTCCTCGAGCGCTGCATCAAATGCGACCAGTGTATCCGGGTCTGTCCCACCAATGTCCTGCAACCCACGATCATGGAAGCCGGACTGGAAGGTTTCTGGACACCGATCCTCAATATGAAAACCGGTTACTGTGAGCTGAATTGCACACTGTGCGGACAAGTCTGCCCGACCGGGGCCATCCAGCGGGTCACCATTGAGGAGAAAAACGGCCGTGGCGATTTCGCCGAGCAGGGCCCGATCAAGCTCGGCACGGCTTTCTACGACCGGGGGCGCTGCCTGCCTTGGGCCATGGAAACCCCGTGCGTTGTCTGTGAGGAAGTCTGCCCGACCTCACCAAAGGCGATCTACTCCCGGGAAGTGACCATCCGCAAACGCGACGGCAACAAGATTACCCTGAGGCGCCCCTACGTGGATCCTTCACTTTGCATTGGGTGCGGCATTTGCGAGCACGAATGCCCGGTCAAGGACCACGCCGCCATACGGGTCACGGCCATCGGGGAAACCCGGTCCCAGGAAAGACGCCTGCTGATGGACGGCGGGGACCCATCGAATCTTCTCGATCTGGTCAAACGCAACCGTTAATAGTATGCCATGGCACGGAAAGAACCGAAACTGCAACCCGCTTCGAAAGACAAGAAATGCCAGATTTGCGGCACCGACTACACATACCCTGAGAAAGATTCCCGCTCCACGCGGTTTCACTGCGAACTCTGTGCGGAGCTCTCCCCTATTCACCGGAAAGTCATGTCGCGCATGGCTAAACGCATTCAACAACTTGAACGAAAATTAAAATAGCCCGATTATGGCCGTATTCGCTGTCGGCCACCAGGTAAACCCAGAGAACAAATCCCATGAAGAAGAATCAAAACACCTCCCGCCGGAATTTCCTTAAATCTTCAGTCGCCTTGCCCGCAGCCGTGGCCGCCATCCCGGCAACAGCAGTAGCCGCTGAAGCAAAGGTCGACCGCTCAACCCCGCTACCAATGAGAAAGCTGGGGAAGAACGGCCCCATGGTCACCATGCTTAACATAGGCGGCATGATGAGCGCACACAATGCCCAGTACCTCGACCTGGCATGGAACATGGGTATCCGTTATTTCGATACAGCGGACTGCTACATAAAGGGTCAGTCGGAGCGAAATGTGGGCGAGTGGGTACGCAAGTATCCGGAACGCCGGAAAGATGTTTTTATTGTCACCAAGGACCATCCGACAAAGAACCCTGAGCAGCTTTTGACAATGATTGATGAGCGGCTGGAAAACATGGGAATGGATTACGTCGACCTGTTTTTCATCCACGGCATGAGCCCGAAATACGGGGACGAGAGTCTGGATTCCCTGGAGTGGCCGAAGAGTGATCGCCTGAAGAAGGTGTTCGAACAACTCAAGGCATCCGGAAAGGTCAAGTACTGCGGGTTCTCCTGTCACGACAAGCTGCTGACACAGTATCTGCATGCGGCAGCCGAGGGCGGCTTCATTGACATGATCATGTTGAAGTACAATCCGCTGATGGAGCCCGGTGATGATCTCGACAAGGCCATCGACGCCTGTCACAAGGCGGGTATTGGACTGATCGCCATGAAAGAGATGCGGGCCTACAAGAAAGCGCCTCGTACGCATCCATCCCTCGAGGGAACCGGACTCACCACCCATCAGACTGTTTTGCAGGCTGTTTGGAGTGACAAGCGGATTGCTTCCATTTGTTCCGCCATCGAAAACGTCCAGCAAATGGAAGAGAACACCATGGCTGCCCGAGTCTACAACGATCCGATATCACCGGAAGCTCGAGGAGCCCTGACTGAGATTGCCGCAATGACCACCGCGCCCATGTGCCCGGGATGTTCAAAGTGCAACGACTGGGCAAAGAAGACCCAGTATGCATTTCAGGACATTTCCCGTTACGTCAATTACTACGAGGAAGATGGCAACTTCGAAGCCCGGGAGTACTTCCATGGTCTGGATGCGGCCGAACGCAACTTCGCTGGAGTGGACTTGGCCCAAATCAGCCATGATTGCCAATTCAACATCGATTATGCAGAAATCGCCCGCCGGGCGGAAAAGTATTTCGCCTGATTGATCAGCCAAATTTCCCAGCCCCGTTTGGTCCATCCAACGGGGCTTTTTTATGCCAGATCCAGAACCCGGTTCAGTTTGCCCGATACAAAGCCCTCGGGATCCACTTCCGCACGGGCAAACCCGATTCCAAGCAACTGCACCTGGATCGCCCCCAACTTGGCGTTGAGCGATTCCAATGTCTCCGGGGGCACCTCAATGCGTGCCGCCTCACCAAAATGACGGACCCGGCAAACGGGGAACCCGTGATCGGCCAAGACCGCTTCCGCCCGCTCAATCTGCCTGAGCTTCTCAATGGTCACTTCCTCTCCGTAAGGAACGCGTGAGGCCAGGCACGGGCTGGCGGGCTTGTCCCAGCAGGCCAGATTGAAATGTGCCGCCACCTCCCGGACCATCGCCTTGTCGATCTCACATTCTCCCAGCGGTGCCCTGACTTCAAATTCCTTGGCCGCCTTCAATCCCGGCCGGTAGTCACCAAGGTCATCCGTGTTTTGCCCATTTACCACAAGCCACCCAGGATACTGGTTCCGCATGGATTCCAATTCCGTGTAGAGGGTGTGTTTGCAATAGTAACACCGGTCGACGGGATTACTCGTGTAATTGGGATTCTCCATTTCACGGGTGACAATGACCTCCAAGGGAATGCCATGAGCCCGGGCAAAGGCGCGAGCCCCATCCAATTCAGACATTTTCAGACTCGGGGATGCTGAGATCACCGCCATGCATCGATCATTGCCCATGAACTTGTTGGCCAGGTAAGCCACCAGGGAACTGTCCACCCCTCCTGAAAACGCCACCAGGACACCTTCCTGCTGGCGAAACCAACTTTCGAGGCGATTCAGGGTGGATCGGAGAGAATCACTGGGCATGGAGTTTATAGTGAACAGTCTGCCCGGGTTGTCAAATGCCGGCCGGAGAGAACTTTCGGCAAAATAATTTGCACAACCGGACTGCAAGCCTACCGTTAAGTCCATATGATGAATGATCCCGCATCCGCAGCCCTGCTCTGGACCGCCCTGTTGATTGGGGTCACGCATACCCTGATGGGGCCGGATCATTACCTCCCTTTCGTTGCCCTTTCCAAGGCACGGAACTGGTCGCTGAAAAGAACCATGGGAATCACCTGCCTGTGTGGTGTCGGTCATGTCCTGGGCTCTATCATCCTTGGCATCATCGGAATAGTAATTGGTTGGAGTGTCGGAGGCCTTGAGGTAATTGAGGCCTTTCGTGGAGATATTGCCGCATGGCTCCTAACCGTCATGGGGGCAATCTATCTGACTTGGGCTATCAAGCGATTCGGACGTGGGCATACCCACACGCATCTGCACGCCCATGGGGATGGTACCCTGCACACACATGAGCACTCGCATGAAAGTGAGCACGCCCACCCGCACACTCAGGGGAGGAAATCCGTGACGGCATGGAGCCTTTTTATCATCTTCGTATTCGGCCCTTGCGAGGCATTCATCCCGCTTCTGCTCTTCCCGTCCGTCCAACACGACTGGCAATTGGCGGTCGCCACGACATCCGTATTCGCATTTGCGACCATCTCCACCATGTTCCTCGCAGTCTACCTGCTGTGCCGTGGGCTGGAATTTTTACCCATGAAGTATTTCGAACGCTACGGGCATGTTGCCGCAGGGTTGGCGATTCTCGCCTGCGGGACCGCCATTCATCTGGGATTTTAATCAGAAACCACCATGAAAACCCTTTATTACAACTGTCCGGCCGGGTTGTGCGGAGACATGAACCTCGGTGCGATGGTGGATTTGGGAGTCTGTCCGGAAGCCCTTCAAAATGAGCTCCAAAAGCTCGGCTTGTCCGGGTGGGATATCAGTTTCCAAGCGGACAAGCGTAAGGGTATCAGTGGAACACGCTGTGACGTAAACTATCACGAACATTCACACGATCACGGGCATTCACACGATCATGAACACTCTCATGATCATGGACATCACCATCACAGAACGTTTTCTGATATCCGGTCCATAATTAAGAAGTCGGAACTGAAGGAACCGGTGAAGGCGGACGCCATAGCCGTATTCCAAGCCCTGGCTGAAGCAGAAGGGGCCGTCCACGGAAAGCCAGTTGATGAAGTTCACTTCCATGAAGTGGGAGCCATTGATTCGATAATCGACATCGTCGGAGCGGCCATCTGCTGGGATTTGCTGGAAGTGGATCGAATAGCCGCATCCACGATTGAGTTGGGTGGCGGCACAGTCAAATGCGCTCATGGCGTCATGCCTGTTCCCGCGCCCGCCACGGCCAAGCTCATCAAGGGATTTCCCGTGAGCATGGGGGGAACCCAAAAGGAAGCCACCACGCCCACCGGAGCGGCCCTGCTGGCAGGAAAGAATTGCGTATTTGGAAAGCCGATACAGGGCATCACCCTTTCCACGGGAACCGGTGTCGGCCAACGCGATGACCCGGACATGGCTAATGTGGTCTATGTCAGCCTGATGGAGTCGGATGAAAGCGCGTCCAAGGACGCCGATTCGGTCATCGAGTTGGCGACCAACTTAGATGACATGTCCCCCGAGCATGTGGCTTATCTGGCAGAGCTGCTCATGGAGGCTGGCGCTCTTGATGCGTGGCAAACGCCGGCCACTTTCAAGAAAGGACGGCTTGGATGCGTCTTGAGTGTCCTTGCCAATCCGGACGACCGGGAATCCTTGACCGGACTCATCCTTGCCAACAGCACAACCCTGGGTGTCCGATGGACTACTTGGCAACGCTCCGTCTTGAAACGGGAAATCTCCGAAAAGGAAACCCAACTAGGCAATGTGCGGATTAAATCAGTCATTCGTGACGGGAAAGTAATCCGTTCAAAGATTGAATTTGAAGACCTGAAGCGTCTGGCAAGGGAACACGACCTTTCGCTTGCCGAAGTTGAACAAAAAATCCTCCGATAACATGTCCAATTTAAAGGAAATTCTCGAATCCGTTCAAAAGGGTCAGCTCGACATCGAGGCAGCGACCAAGCAACTCCGGTCCGGCATGTACGAGGATATAGGCCACTCACGAGTGGACCACGATCGGCTGGAACGAAATGGAAAGGCGGAAGTCATTTTTGGTGAAGGGAAAACGGTCGGGCAATTGAATGACATCATGGGCAGCCTTAAGAAACGGGGTCAGGATGTTCTGGTCACTCGCCTTTCGAAAGAAAAAGCCGAACAACTGAGCAACGCCTACCCGACAGCCGTCTATCATGAATCCGCGCGGATCATGACCCTGAAACAGGCCGAGACGGAATCAACCGATTCCTGGATCGCGGTTGTCTGTGCAGGTACCTCCGATCTCCCGGTCGCCGAGGAAGCACGCCTGACGGCGGAGTTCTATGGCAACACGGTCAAGCCGATCTATGATGCGGGGGTGGCCGGCCTGCATCGCCTGATAGCGGACTTGGACACCCTCCGGGATGCCAAGGTTGTGGTGGCTGTAGCGGGCATGGAAGGAGCCCTGCCGAGTGTTGTCGCCGGCCTGGTGAAGGCCCCCGTCATTGCGGTGCCAACCAGCGTTGGCTACGGGGCCAGCTTTGGAGGCGTGGCAGCCCTCCTGGCCATGCTCAATTCATGCGGCTCCGGATTAAGCGTGGTGAACATCGACAACGGGTTCGGCGCGGGCTATCTGGCCAGCATGATCAATCATATCGGATTGGAAAAATAGGGTAGCGTCAGGGCAACAGGCCTGCCTTCTCCAGTTCACGGTATTTTTTGGAGGTTACCCCATTGTCCCCCGGCTTTGGCTCGATGAAGTTTAGCCCCTCCGGAGACGCCTGAGCATCTTTCACACGGGCTTGCCAGAGCCCGTCCATTTGAGAAACGATATCCTGATAATTTTCATCGGTGGCAAGGTTCACCATCTCTGCGGGATCACTCAAGCGGTCATACAATTCAGTCGCCAGGCCCTCCTTCACGGGCCATTTGGTGTAACGATACCGATCAGTCCGGATCGTGTATCCGCCGTTCATGGTCGTCAGCGCGGACTCTCTCGTATGAAAATTCTTATCATCCATAGTGGGTGCGCATGATCTTCCCTGCACATAAGGCAGAGGCTCGCTGATCCCAGCCAAGTCTGACAAGGTTCGATAGAAGTCGATCATCTCCACAAGGGATTGGGTCCGTTGCCCTTTTGCCTTCATTCGGGGCGCAGACAAAATCAGTGGAACACGATCGGCATTCTCAAAGAGGGTTGTTTTCTGAAAATATCCGTGTTCACCCATGTGGTATCCGTGGTCAGAGCTGAATAAAATAATTGTGTTATCCAGCAAACCCAATTCCTCAACAGCATCCAACACCTTGCCAACCTGTGTATCGAGAAAAGAGATGGTCGCATAGTAAGCCCGGATGGCCTCCCGTTTAGTCGACTCCGGAAGGTTGTTCTGATCCTTTTTTCTGGTCAGGGACTTGATGGCGGGAGCAGGAAGCGTTGAGTGATAATCCGCCGGGACCCGTGGCACTTGGATATCCTCCAGCTTGTACATATCAAAGTACTTCCTTGGAGCGACGTAGGGGGTGTGAGGTTTATAAAAACCCACCCCGAGGAAAAACGGCTTATCATCCGCAGCGAGTTGTTTCATCAGGCGAATCGATTCAGCCGCGACTATTCCGTCGGTTTGCTCTTCATCGGTCCCCTCGGCGGCCAACCAGCTCAACGTCCCTCCGAAGTGGCCCTTTCGAAGCGAAAAAATCTTATCTTCATCCGCAATGTCCCGGCCAATCGGATTGACCCGGATATCCCATGAGGCCGGATCGTCATGTCCGTTGGTGCCGATGCCGCTTGGATTGTCGTAATGGTAGATCTTGCCAACCCGGGCCACGGTATAGCCGTTCTTGCGGAAATGCTGGGTCATGCTGACCGCCTCCGGAACGTAATGACGGAACAGGCGCCGCAGACTGGTCACCCCGTTCTGGTCAGGATAAAGACCGGTCATGAAGCTGGCCCGGGAGGCCCCGCACTGCGGAAAGTTGCAAAAGGCACTGTCAAAAACGATGCCCCTGTCCGCCAACCGATCAATATTGGGGGTTTTCGCCAGCGGATGCCCGTATGCGCCCAAGTCGCAATTGAGGTCATCGGTCATGATAAACAAAACATTGGGATGATCGGATGCCGGCAATTCATGCCCGCCAGTGGCGAGGATCATCAGGAGTAATATCGTTGGGATTCTCATGGGGTAATGAATGGTTACCCTGAGATCACTGAGGTCATGGATCAATAGAAATCCCCAGCGTGGGGAAGGATTGCCCTCATGAAATGGCCGAGACTCACTCTGAAATGGCCACGCCGGCGATCCTTCCCGTGGTCCATGCCGCCTGGAAATTGAACCCGCCGGTAATCCCGTCGAGATCAAGGCATTCGCCGGCAAAAAACAGACCGGGAACAAGACGGCTCTCCATCGTGCGGAAATCCACTTCCTTCAGGCGAACACCTCCACAGGTGACAAACTCATCCTTGTTGGTTGTCTTTCCCCGCACTGCGTAAGTGCCCCGAATCAGTTCCTCAACCAGCGCGCTTTCCTTATCCTTGGGCAACTGGGCCCAACGCACCTCGGGACCAATCCCAGCAACTTCCACCAGCCGCTCCCACAGGCGACGGGGCAAGGGCTCAACCGGACGGTTCTTTACGCAGGCCTTTCCACCTTCCTTTCTTCGCCGTGAGAGCAGTTCCTTCAGGGTTTGTTCCGTCACATCCCCAAGCCAGTTGATCGAAATCTCGAAAGCATACCCGCGTTCCTGCAATTGGCGGGCTTCCCATGCAGACAGCTTCAAAATCGCCGGACCGCTGAATCCCCTGTGCGTGATCAAAATTGACCCGCTTTGCGAAGACCCTTTTGGCAGCACCTGCACCGATACGTCCTGAACCGATACTCCAGCCAGGTCATGGATTCTTGAATCCGAGGAATTGAAAGCGAACAGGGACGGTGCCAAGGGCTCGATTGTGTGCCCAAAGGATTCAATGCTCCGGCTGATTGGCGACGCTTTCAGTGATCCGCAGGTGATGCAGACAGCATCCACAAGATCCCGTCCCTGACCCGTTTCCACCTTGAACGACCCGTCTACCTCCTTGTCGACCGAAACAATGTTGCAACCATACCGGATACGGACTCCCCCTTTGCGGGCGGACTTCATAAAGCAATCAATAATGGTCTGGGAATCATCCGTAACCGGAAACATCCGGCCATCCTCCTCGGCTTTCAACTGCACACCCTTATCCGCGAACCACTGGATGGTGTCCTCCGGTTGCCAGCGGTGAAACGCCCCGCGCAATTCACGTGATCCCCTGGGATAGTTTTGCGCCAGCTGGCGAGGATCAAAGCAGTGATGGGTAACATTACAACGACCGCCACCCGACACCTTCACTTTGCTGAGGCAAGTCTTGCCCTTTTCGTAGATGGTTACCCGCGCATCCGGATTGGATTCCGCCACGGTCAGGGCACAAAAGAAACCGGCCGCGCCACCACCGATGACGGCTACCCGTGGCGCTCCCTGATTCTTTGTTTGATCCGGCGAGGGAATCCCCTACTCCTCCAGGAATGTGCAGATATACTCGCAGATTCCCTCGGCAACCGTTATATCGAACCCCGAGTTACCCGGAATGTTGAACGTGTCACCCGCCTTGTAAGAACTCCGATCGGTGGAGCCATCCAGGACCACGTCACATGCTCCGGCCACGAGTTCCATTTTCTCCGGCTTGCCTGTTCCAAAGTGATAGGTGCCAGGATAAATTAAACCGAGGGTCACGACCGAGCCGTCCGCCTGCTCCAGCGAGTGGCTGACGACTTTCCCGTCAAAGTAAACGTTGGCCTTGGTGGTGGCGGTGACGCCTGCTATGGATTCTGGAATGTTACTCGACATGGGCTCAGGGAATCCAATTCATCCCGCGGTTGTCAATCTCCATGAGAATTCAATGAAAGACTTGCCTACCTGAATGGCAGAGATTAGGGTGTTTCCCTTATCAATCACCATAACCCGAAGGAGCCTATAATGAAAATTCCAACTATTGTTTTATTAATAACAGCAATCGTTCTTACAGGTTGTGGAAAGCAAGAGCAACCCGACACGTCTGTTGCAGACAAATCACCCGAGGTAAATGTTCCAGAAGTAGTGGAACCGGCTGAAACAACAGCATCGGACATCAAGGAGGAACTGATTACCCAGGTAGAATCCGCTGTCGAGAGCGTTACGGAATCTGCTGTTGACAGCGTAAAGGCAACCGCCCTTTCCGCGGCCGCTTCGGTCGACTGGGCAAATCTATCGTGGAGTGACATCTCGAAAGTCCCCTACAATGACAAGGATAAACTTGTGGCTTGGGCGGCCCCACAGATTGACGTCCTGAAGGACAAATTGGCCAAGGCCGCTATCGAGAAAGGAAAGTTGAGCTTGAGTTCACTTAGTGATACCGGTTGGCAAGGTGCCATCAAGAACACGGCTTCGGCTCTTGAGAGTGTGCGCACTTCATCACCAGAAACATGGGCGATGGCCACCGGTGCCTTGACCACAGCATGGGAAGCCCTGCAAGCCGAGGCAGGTAAGTATCTGGGTGCGGGATAGAAGTCCGAATGTCCGGGGACAATATCCGGATTGCATTTTAGTCAATCGCCACCTCCTCGCGGGGGTGGCGATTTCTATTTTTTGTGTTTCCAAATTAACCGGGCTCACTGTACAAAATCTTTAAACTTATGGAAATTGGCATCATCATCAGCCTCCTCGTTGCACTGCTCGTAATTGCCTTTTTGGCATTTCGTTTAATCAGCGAAGCGCAAGGGCGATTGCGAGAGAGCGACACGGCGCTTGCCGGGAAAGAGCAGGAAATCTCGGACCTGAAAGTTAAACAAGCGACCCTTGAAGCCAATCTCCTGAACGAGCAGCGAAGCGCGGCTGAAAAGCTGCAGATGTACGAGGAGTCCGAGGAGCGCTTGAAGAAGGAATTCGAGAATCTGGCCAACCGGATTTTCCAGGACAAGGGCAAAGCGCTGAATGAGCAGAACCAGGAGAAAATCACCGGTCTGCTGCAACCGTTCAAGGAGCAGCTGGAGTCCTTTCGCAAACGGGTGGATGAAATCCACACGGCGGAGACGACGCAGTCAGCAACATTGCTGAAAGAGGTACAGGGTCTCTCCAAGCTGAGCAACCAAGTCAGCCAGGACGCCAACAACCTGGCCAAGGCCATCAAGGGAGATGTCAAGCAACAGGGTGACTGGGGCGAATTGATCGTGGAGCGCGTTTTTGAATCCTCCGGCTTGCGCAAGGGGGAGGAGTATGAAGCTCAGGTCGCGATGAAATCAGAGGAGGGAACGTCTTTCCGTCCCGACTTTGTGGTTCATCTTCCCGAAGACAAGGCGATCATTGTGGATTCCAAGGTCTCCCTGACAGCCTATGAGCGTTTTTGCAGTTTGGAGGATGAAGCAGAACAGGCGCTGGCTTTGAAAGAGCATTTGAAATCGGTTCGCAAGCATGTGGAGGAGCTTCAGGACAAGGACTACACGGCACTGCTGGGGAACAAGACCCTTGATTTCGTCATCATGTGCATTCCGCTCGAGCCGGCATACCAAGCTGCCCTGCAGGCGGATGCCAACCTGATTTATGACCTTGGCAAACGGAATGTTGTCATCACAGGGCCCACCACCCTGATGATGACCTTGAAGCTGATTGCCCAGATCTGGCGGCGGGAACATGAGAACCGGAACGCGGAGAAAATAGCCGATCGGGCTGGCCGGATGTACGATCAAGTCGCCCTGATTGTCGATTCCATGCTGGATTCCCAAAAGAAACTGGGCGCGGTCAACCAGTCATTTGAAAAGGCCATGAACCGGCTCAAGGATGGCCGGGGCAACCTCGTTGGCCGGGTTGAGGAATTGAAGAAGCTCGGTGCCAAGGTCAACAAGCAGATTGACCAGAAGGTGCTGGAAGACGCCTCCCCTCCGGAGGATGACTCGGAGGAATAAAGCGAGGATCCGTTAACCGGATTGCTCCCAAACCAGACAGGCGCACTTGCGGGTTTCTCCCCAATGATAGCCTCCGAGGTGCCCGTCGGACCGCAACACGCGGTGACAGGGAATCAACCAGGCTACAGGGTTGGCGCCAATCGCGGAGCCAACCGCGCGGGTGGCTCCCGGGTTACCTATACAATCGGCAATTCTTACATAACTGGTGACGCTTCCCCGTGGCATACGCAGGAGAGCCCGCCAAACCTGCACCTGGAAATTGGTTCCCTTGACCAACAAATTCATCGTTGTAGCGGTTTCCCCATTACGGGAAAAGATGGATTCAACACGGCCCCGGGTCGTCATCGGATCCTCAATAAATGTCGCTTCCCGCCAAAGCGCCTTGAGACGATCCAATTTTTCGGAATGCGTTTCATCAGCGACAAACTCGAGAAAGCAAATGCCCCGTGTTGTCTCCCCAAGGAGACATTCGCCGAAGGGCGTGTCATGGAATCCGTAGCGAATGACGAGACCTTGCCCCCCCGTCTTGAATTCACCTGGCGTTACAGCCTCCAGCGTGACAAACAAATCATGCAGGCGCCCCGGACTCGATAAACCAGTCTCGTAGGTGGCTGAAAGCACGTTCGCTGAATCCTTCAGAAGTTGCTTGGCATGTTCCAGAGTCAGCAACTGAAGAAACCGCTTCGGACTGATCCCCGCCCAGCGGGTGAACAAGCGTTGCAGGTGGTACTCGCTCGAGCCGACAGCAGCGGAGACTTCCTGCAAGCTGGGTTGGCCGGTTGAGTGCGCCCGGATGTAGTCGATAGCATCCGCTATGCGATTGTAGTCCGAATGTTGCTCATCAGCGCCAACAGGCAGTTCATCAAGCTTCCCCATGGGAGGGAATATAGCAGATGCGATTAGGAACTAACCACCCGAATCTTGCTCGGTGCGGAATTTTTCCACAAGAATCCAGATGTTGGCACTTCGCTTAGCGTCTTAAAAACAAGTATCCGGATTCGTTGGATGAGTAATCCGGAAGGATGTAACGGGTTGCTTCCAGTGAGGGGCTGTTCACCAGTGTCAGAAGCGAGCTCTGGTCGGTAAAATAGTCAAATTCTGGCACATATACGGATTGGTACGAATAATCGGTCT
>Ga0066377_10000009_pt1 | contig 51829 bp, 37 predicted proteins | sample Knorr_S23_td_Sur_FD_70946 | JGI IMG/M metagenome (GOLD analysis project Ga0066377, IMG submission 70946) | Marine microbial communities from Southern Atlantic Ocean transect - Knorr_S23_td_SurfaceB_ad_5m_LV_B | ecosystem: Environmental > Aquatic > Marine > Oceanic | place: Southern Atlantic...
CATCGGCGACCTGCCGGAAGCCAGTGAAGCGACCATGGAATGCATCCTCTGTCATGAGATGGCCACACCGGGAATCGTCTCGGACTGGCAGAGTAGCCGGCATGCCCGGGTGACACCGGCTGAGGCAATGAAAGCGGACGAGCTTGAAAGGCGAATCAGCGCGACCACCCTTCCCGATGAACTAGCCGCAACCACCGTGGGATGCTACGAATGCCATGGCCTCAATACGGATGCCCATGCCGATACCTTCGAGCACTTCGGTTACCAAATAAACCTGGTTGTATCCCCGCCCGACTGTGCGACGTGCCACCCGGTGGAGTCCGGGCAATACGCTGACTCGAAAAAAGCCCATGCCATCGCCAACCTGCGCAACAACCCGGTTTACCATGCCTTGGAAACGGAAGTGATCGGGGTGAAGTCCATTGAGGATGGGGTCCTCCTCAGTAATCCGCCCAGTCCCCATACGCAGGGAGAGGCTTGTTACGCCTGTCACGGGACCGAATTGACCTTCAATGGGATCAAGACCATCGACACCGATTTTGGGGAAATAGAGGTTCCCGATCTGTCAAACTGGCCAAACGCGGGCGTCGGCCGTATCAACCCCGATGGGTCCAAGGGGGCCTGCACGTCCTGCCATCCCCGGCACGGGTTTTCCATTGAAGTGGCGCGCAAACCTTACACCTGCGCGCAATGCCATGTGGAGCCGGATGTTCCTGCCTACGATGTCTGGAAGGAAAGCAAGCACGGCAACATCGTCCTCTCGGATTCAGCTAAATATGACTGGTCGGCTGTCCCATGGAAACTGGGATACGATTTCAACGCACCCAGCTGCGCGACTTGTCACAATGCCCTGTTAACGGATCCGTCGGGCGGGGAAGTCATTGCCGAACGCACCCATAATTTCGGGGACCGGCTCTGGTTGCGGATATTCGGCCTGCCGACCAGCCATCCCCAGCCCATCCATGGAAACACAACCACCCTGCGAAATGCGGACAATCAACCATTGCCAGTCACCTTTAACGGACAGCTGGCGGAAAGTGGTCTCATCGATGCCGCCACCATGGAAAATCGTCAGGCGGCCATGAGTGCAATTTGCCGGGGTTGCCACTCCACCGACTGGGTCAACGGTCATTTTGCCCAATTCGATGCAGAGGTAAAGGAAGTGGATCAAATGGTCCTCATGACAACACAGTTGATGCAACAGGCTTGGGACACCGGTTTGGCAGATCCCGAAAACCCGTTTGATGAGCCGCTTGAACACCTCTGGATCAACCAGTGGCTCATCAATGCCAATGCCATCCGATACGCCTCGGCCATGAATGGACAGGATTTTGCCGCGTTCAAGTATGGTTGGTGGGGAATTTCCCAGACCATGGCCCGCATGCACCAGCAAATCAAATCCGCACAGGAAAAGAAGTAAGCCGGTTTAGTGGCCTGTACTTGATTTTTCCCCAGTGTCCGTTTCATTGGAAATCCTCCGGCATCTCTCTCTGCTTGGAGATCCGATGCCTGACGGCCTATGAAAAAACATATTCTCATTACCAACGATGATGGAATCGAATCCCGGTTCATGCACGCCATCGCACATGCCCTGGGGAAGGACTTCGATCTCAGCATCGCTGCCCCAAAAAGCCAACAGAGCTGGATTGGGCGTGCCGTCTCCCGGACGGGTTCCGTTTCCGTTGAACCGCATCCCGAGTTGCCCTGGCCGGCATGGACCATCGGAGGCACCCCGACAGACTGCGTCAATATCGCCATTGGGAATCTGCTTGATTCCATTCCCGATGCGGTCGTCTCCGGAATCAATATCGGATACAATACCACCACCCAGCTGATTTACTCGTCCGGAACAGTCGCCGGTGCCATGGAAGGGGCCTTCTGGGGCATCCCCGCCATTGCCATTTCCCAGGAAATTCCGGACACGATATTCTTTGAGGTTGCCCACAACAACGGTCTGTTGTCCCCGGAATGGCAGGTCGTGCTCGATACCCATGCCGCTCATGCGGCCAGCCTGATCCGGGAGCTTCTTGATGAAACCGTCACAAATCCTGCCTTGAGCAAGAGCACTGCCCAGACCCGCAACGGGGATGCAATTGTCCACAACCTCAACTACCCGTCCAAACCGGCGGAACCGTTGTCAATGGTGCGAACCGTGCCTGCCCCCTTTGAGCGCATGTCCTTTTTTCATCCGGATGACTTGGGCGGATATGAATTCCATTTCAAACATGGGAAAACCCTGCCTGCTCACGCTAAAACAGATCGGGAGGCTATTGCCGCAGGGGAAGTCAGCCACTCAGTTCTGAATTTTTCCGGATTGGGAAGGGACCTAAACCATTGACCCCGACCTTTCTCCGGACAAACATGCATCTACTCTATTACTTATGAAGCGAATTTTTACGTATCCTATCACCCTTCTAGTCATCATCTGCACTGCAGGGATGCTCCCCGCCCAACAGGATCCCAACAGCGAAAAGGTGGACCCCGGACCCTTTTACGGATTCTGGGAGTTCCAGGAACCCGCCGGAGACAAGTGCATCCTGATCATCAAGCGGGGAGGACGCCTCTCCTGCTTCTGGGCTGGATCCGCTACCCGGGCCATCGAAAAGGGCAAATGGGAACGCACGGGGGAAACCCTGACCGCCAATTGGGAAGCCGGCCATGTGGACGTCTACACGATGAAGGGCGACAACGGCATTGAACGGGCGACCTACCGTAAGGGCTTATCCCTGCTCGGCGAACCCTCCCTGACCATCGGCGGGGTCCGGGTGGATTCAAGAATCCCGGGCAATCTCACCGTCAAGCCCGAAGGGGATCCCATTGTCCGGGATGAGCCCATACAGGAAGAGGCCCGGCCAGCCATTCCGGTCAATAGCCCCTTTATCGGATTTTGGAAGGTTGACCAGTCAACCGGGATTTTTGGCATTGGAGGCGGTGAACCCAATTTTTATTTGAAGCTCAGCCGCAATGGGGATGCCAGTGTCTCCCTGCGAAAATGGGAAGGTGATCAAGGTGTGCGCGGAACGTGGCGCATCGATGGGAACCGGGCCATTGTGACCTGGCCAAACAATCGGCGGGATGTCCTCATGAAAGACGGCCGGAACGGCCACCTGCTTGGAAATTACAAGCCCAAGGATGAACTCACCAGGAAACCGAGAAATCCAGCCAAGGCGGAAAAGGTGGATGCGGCGGAAGCCGAACGCTTCTTTGAAGCAGGTGGTTTTGCCCGGTTGACCGTCGTGGACATCCGCGGAAAATGGTTGCCTCAGGAAAATCCCGACAAGAGCCGGTACATCTCTATTGAGGGATGGGGCAACGCCTACCGCTATCCCGCCCGTGATGGCGGTGGCGGGACCGACCCGGGTAAGTGGCGCCTCGACAATGACAAGGTGTTGATCACATGGGTGGACGGGTCAAAGTCGATCATCCGGCTGTCATTTCCAACATTCATGCAGGATAGCATCGCCCCGGGGGAAGACTTCTCCGGCACTCCGCAGCAGTCCTTCCCGGTTGTCCGGATTATTGATGAAGAGTAATCGCCTTACGGCAACCACGGGAATTTGTTGAACTCCGGCTTGCGCTTTTCAACGTATGCCTTGTGACCTTCCTCGCCTTCCTCTGTAAGGTAGTACAACAGAGTGGCGTTGCCGGACAATTCCTGCAAACCAGCCTGCCCGTCAACGTCGGCATTGAATGCGCTCTTCAGGCAGCGGATGGCCAAGGGGCTCTTCTCCAGGATGTCCAAGGCCCACTCAACCCCTTCCTGCTCCAACTGGTCGACCGGTACCACTTTGTTGACCAGTCCCATTTTCTCCGCCTCTTCGGCATTGTACTGGCGACAAAGATACCAAATCTCCCGGGCCTTTTTCTGTCCAACGATGCGGGCCAGGTAACTGCTTCCAAATCCGCCGTCAAAACTGCCCACGCGGGGCCCAGTCTGTCCAAAAATGGCATTGTCGGCGGCGATCGTCAGGTCACAGACCACATGGAGGACGTGCCCCCCGCCAATTGCGTATCCGGCAACCAGGGCGATCACTGGCTTGGGCATGCTGCGGATAAGCCGTTGCAGATCCAGGACATTCAACCGCGGAACGCCATCCTTTCCGATGTATCCGCCTTTCTGCTCACCCCGGATCTTTTGGTCACCACCTGAGCAAAAGGCATACTTGCCATCCGTGTGGGGGCCCGCCCCTGTCAGGAGAATTACGCCGATTTCCGTATCCGAAGCCGCATCGTGAAATGCATCCAGCATTTCATCCACTGTATCGGGCGTAAAGGCGTTGCGCCGATGCGGACGATTGATCGTCACCTTGGCGATGCCATTCCACTTTTCGTACAAGATATCTGAATATTCCTTAACGGATTTCCATTGAGCTTCCATAAATTCAATTCTCCATCACCAGATAGCGCCGGTGCAACTCTTTGCTCGTTTTTCGGTCAATCGGAACTTCTGCGACGGCCAGCCCCTTTCCATCCCAGTTGTCCATGGCGCCCGCCAAATCGTCAGTCGTATCACAGATCTGATGCACCCCGCCATGAGCGCCAACGAGGCTGCCGATATCAACTGCTTGCGGAGTGGCATAGAGTTTCTCAAATGCCTCCGCTTGCCGGGCAATGGGAAGGAATTCGAAAATCCCCCCACCCTGATTGTTTATGAGAATGACAAACAATCCGGGATTGTCCTTACCCGCCCCGGCAAGGCCGCCACTGTCATGCAGAAAGGCCAGATCCCCCGTAACCAGGTATGCCGGTCTGCCGGTTCCGGCCGCCACTCCCCGGGCAAGGGAAACCGTGCCGTCAATCCCGTTGGCTCCACGCTGGGAGAATGGTTGTAATCCTTGCTGCCCGCGAGGCATGAACCACTCAGCATCCCGTATGGCCAGACTGCTGGCATAAAACACAGGACTGCCCGCCGGCAGGACACCCGACAACAACCGGTGCACGTCTCCCTCGAATATAGGATGAGATTCTCCGAGGCCTCGCTGCAGGGCTTCCTCCATGTGTCGGTCAACTTCGGTCCACCGTTCGGCGAATTGCCCCCCCTTCGAATCAACACGATCAAAAAAGGCTTTCATGGAGGAACCCACCCATTCGATATTCCCGAAAACAGGATTGATGCCTTGTTTCCCGGAACTGACCAGATAGCCCGGCACATCCAGTTCAGCCAGTTTGGCTCGCAGGGTTTTGCTTGTCGGGGGCTCTCCCCACAGAATGACTGCCTCCGGCTGGAGATCCTGCCAGACATCCGTCCGCGCGATCCGGTCATAATGGATGATCACCGTGTTCCCTGATTCGGGATGGTATCGCAACGGATTGCTCCCGTCGGCCAGGATCGGAAATCCAAATCGCTGGCTGATTTGCAGGACAGCTTCCATTTCGGAAGCCGGGTCCGCCCAATTTCTAGGGCCAGCCAGAACAAGGGTCCGCTCCGGTAAGTTAAAGGATTTTTCGGGGCGGCACTCAACCGATTCCACCGGTTTCAGGTTTTTCAGAATCGTCTGGTCAAGCTCATTGGCTTGCCCGGATGCATCAAAAAACGGTTCCCGAAATGGACAATTCAAGTGGACCGGTCCATGGGGCGCTCCCAGCGCGGTCCCCAGCGCAACCCGGCAGATTTCCCTGACCTGCCGCAGCAGGTCTGCGTTCAGGGAAGGCAGCGGCAACTCGGCAAACATCAGTGGGTAGCTCCCAAATAGGTTTTGCTGGTCGATTGTTTGACCGGCATGGCAATGCCTCAACTCCGGGGGGCGGTCCGCCGTCAGGACCACAAGCGGTAACCCTGCTTCCCGGGCCTCGATGACCGCCGGATAGTAATGGGCACCCGCACTTCCCGATGTACAAACCAGTGCCACCGGGCGACGGGTGGCCTTGATTCTGCCAAGCGCCCGGAAGGCAGCCGAACGCTCGTCCAGGATAACCGTCACGTCCTCCCGGCTTCCGGAAAAGGCCATGGTCAAGGGAGTCGAGCGTGATCCGGGGGACACCACAAAATGCTCAACCCCAAGCAAGCGCAGGCTCGATATCACCAATTCACCGAAGGGTAAATTCGCTTGTCCTGCTTCCAATGCTGTTGTCTTTCCCATTGCCGGCACCGTAGAACATCCATCTAAAATGGCAACATTGGTCTTAATGGTTGCATCAACATGTGACCTCATTCAAAACTTCGCAGGAAATGGCCTTTGTTCCTGGCCATAACCAGTTTCCTGATTTTACCATGAATGACCTCATAGCAAATTGGACGCGCAAGGACCTGATCTCCATCGAGCCCCTCAGCCGGGAGGAAATTGATACGATTCACCAGCTGGCCGCCCGATTCAAGAAACTCCTCGCCACCGACCCGGATGCGCTCCCTTCTCTGAAGGGGGCAAATGTGCTGAACCTTTTTATTGAGCCCAGCACCCGTACCCGGATTGCCTTCGAAATCGCCGCCAAACGGCTCGGGGCAGACGTCACCTTGGTGGAAAAGGCCGCTTCCAGCTTGGTCAAGGGTGAATCCCTGCGCGATACGGCCCAGGTGGTGGAGGCGCTTCAGTCGGACGTTGTTATCCTGCGCCACAGCGCGGCCGGGTCCCCCTTTTACCTGAGCAGGATTCTCCATGTGCCCGTTATCAATGCCGGGGACGGTGCGCATGAGCACCCCACTCAGGCATTACTGGACACGTTCACCATGAAAGAGAAGTTCGGGGGCAATCTTGAAGGCAAAAAGGTGACCATTCTCGGGGATATTCTGTTCAGCCGGGTTGCCCGCTCGAATATTTACGCCCTGCAAAAGCTCGGGGCCACTGTGACTTTGTCGGGGCCGGCCACACTTGTTCCGGATGAATTCACGAAGCTGGGGGTCGAGGTCGACCTCAATTTGAAATCCGCCTTGGCCGATGCCGACGCCGTCATGCTCTTGCGAATCCAGCACGAGCGTCAGACATCGACCCACTTCCCCAGTCTGGGAGAGTACAAGAGCATGTACGGATTGAATCAGGAACGGGCCGCCTGGTTAAAGCCGGAGGCCATCATCATGCACCCGGGGCCAGTGAATCGAGGAGTCGAACTTGACTCGAGTCTGGCCGACAGCGAGCGCTCAACCATCCTTCAACAGGTAGCCAACGGCGTGTTCAACCGCATGGCAGTGATCTATCTCTGCCTCGCCGCATGCGGGAAAATCAAGGAACTTTCACAATGAGCAATCTTCTCTGGATACAAAACGGACGTGTCATTGATCCATCCAACAACCGGGATGCGATCGGAGACGTCTTTGCCAAAGACGGCATCATCGTCAACTCCCTCACGGATGACGAGAAGCAGGCCGCCGAAGTGGTCGATGCCACAGGACTCGTCGTCTCCCCAGGACTGGTTGACATCCACGTTCACCTGCGGGAACCCGGACAGACCCACAAGGAGGATATCGCCAGCGGAACCCGCGCCGCCGCGGCCGGCGGCTTTACGACAATCGTTTGCATGCCCAACACCAGTCCGGTTGGAGACAATCCCGGCACGATTCGGCGTATCAATGATTCCATTACACGCAATGCGGTGGTCAAGGTCTACCCGACCGGCTGCCTCACGGTCGGCATGGCGGGCGAGCAACTGGCACCCATGGGCTCATTGAAAAAGGAGGGTATCGTCGCCGTTACCGACGATGGCCTCTGTGTCCAAAGCAATGAAATCATGCGCCGCGCAGTCGAGTATGCGCGCATGTTCGATCTTCCAGTCATGGATCACTGCCAGGATGCCAGCATGACCCGGGGATCCGTCATGAATGAGGGATACTGGTCACTGCGACTTGGACTCAAGGGGTGGCCCAGCGCGGCGGAGGACATGATCATCGCCCGGAATGTCGTCCTTTCGAGGCACTTTGACGCCCACATTCACATGCAGCATGTCAGCTCGGCTTACGGCGTGGATATTATCCGCCGGGCCAAGAAGCGCGGGATCCGCGTATCCGGGGAAGCGACCCCTCATCACCTCTTCTTTACAGACGAGAACTGCAAGGACTATGACACCTTGTTCAAAATGAATCCACCCTTGCGGACTGAGGAAGATCGCCAAGCCATCATCGAGGGTGTCCTCGATGGCAGCCTCGATATCATCGCCACCGATCATGCCCCGCACACGGAAGACGAAAAGGACTGCGAATTCGACAATGCCCCTTTCGGTATCATCGGAATGGAAACCGCGCTAGCCGCCAGCTTGGAAATACTCGTCCATTCAGGCAAGTGTGACCTTTCCTTCCTGCTGGCCCGCTTGACCCACAAACCGGCGGAAATCCTCAACCTGCCAGCCGGCACGCTCTCCACGGGGGCCAATGCTGACGTGACCATTTTTGATCCGGACATGGCATGGACGGTCGATCCGGCCAGATTTTCCGGCAAGTCAACCAACTGTCCATGGAACGGCATGAGCCTCAGGGGTAAAATCCTGCGGACCATCGTTGATGGCAAGACAGTCTGGGACGGTCACCAAATAATCAATACATGAGCCCCGAGGAAATCGAAGCCTGGCTAATCAGCCATCCGGGAGTCATGGCCTACGTCTGCCTGCTTCTGGCAGGCAGTGTCATTTCATTCTTCGTCCTTGTTGTAAAAATCAAGAACGCCAACCGGCTCGGGCGTGATCCGGTGTCAACATGGCCCCTGGCCAATGTGGATTTTGGCTTGTTCATCGTGGCATTGCTCCTGTGGTTTGTCCTGTCCGGAGTTATTTTGCTGCAAGTCCATGGATGGATCTTTGGCAACGAATCCCCTCCGGGATCGGAATTCGCCGTCCTGGGAGGACTCCTGCTGCAATTGGGAATGCTATACTTGTTTCTGCGTTTCCGGTTCCATTACCGCAGCCCGAATGAGGGCCCCCTCAGCTCCCGTATTCTTTCCCTGGGTCAAGGCTTCCTGCAGGGCCTGTTCTTCTTTCTGGCCTCCCTGCCGGTTGTTTACGGGGTCGGCGTGGCATGGGGCATCGTCCTTGAGATTCTACGGGAATACGGATTCCAGATAGACCTGCCCTTGCAAGATGCCGTGCTCATTCTGCAGGAGACGGAGAATCCGCTCACCTTTTTCGGGCTGCTCATGCTGGCAGTTGTTATAGCCCCCATTGTGGAAGAAACTGTCTTCCGCGGGGGAGTCTACCGGTTTTTCAAGGGAAAGGCACCCGTTCCCGTTTCACTTTTCCTCAGCGGTCTCCTGTTTGGGATCATTCACGGGAACCTGCACAGCCTCCCCGGGTTGGTTGCCGTGGGAGTTTGCCTTGGTCTGGCCTACGAGATCTCCGGCAGCTTGAGGGTGCCGATTTTCTTTCATGCCTTTTTCAATTTGAATTCCATTCTCTGGATATTGATAATCCCGGAGGGGTTGGCTGGTTGAAGATAAATGGACGTCTTGAAACAACTTGAAGCCGGAGTCACGACACGCTCTCCAGAAGAAACAGAGGCCCTGGGCGTACAATTGGCGAATGCCTTGCCGGCGAATTGCGCCGTTGCCCTGAGCGGCAACCTGGGAACCGGCAAAACGACTCTGGTCAGGGGAATCGGCAGGGGGCTTGGCATTGAGAAAGCCGTTACCAGCCCAACTTACAATATCTATACGACCTACCAGGGTGAGCGGCAACTCCTGCACATGGATGCATACCGTCTGGGGGATTCCCATGATCTCGACAGCCTTTCAATTGAGGAGTTTCTCAATCCACCCTTCCTGATTGCGGTTGAGTGGCCGGAACACATTGCGGAATTCCTGGAAGACTACCCGACCTATGCAATCGAGCTGGTTCTTCTGCCAGACCACGGGCACCGTTTCACACTCGTGCAATAAAAAAGGACGGCCGTAGGCCGCCCCTTTGTAGTGGAAATTTACTGACAAGATCAGCTGTCCGTGTCGGCCACTTGCTTGTAGACGAGAGCGGCGACGGCGCCCGCAGCCAAACAGGCCACCAGATACATCCAGATAGCCGAAACCGGGACAACGCCCATGATGACCAATCCAACGGCTACCGCTGGATTGAAAGCGCCTCCGGAGATCGAGCCGACCGAGTAGGCACCGGCCGTCACGGTTCCACCGATGGCCAATCCAAAATATGAATTGCCCTCGGACACTTTTGACGTGGCCACTTGCAGAACAACATAAACGAGGGCGAAGGTGAACAGAAACTCGACAATCAGAACCGGCCCGACGGACAGGCTCATCTGGGTTGCGGCACAACCGGTAAGATAACACTTGATCATCGCCGCCAACGCACCTCCAAGCACTTGCGCGCCAATGTAGGGAAGCACATCGGATGTCGGACAAGCGCCCCTCACCCAAGCACCCACTGTCACCGCTGGATTGAAGTGTCCGCCGCTGATCGGTCCACCCGCAAAGATCATGCAGGCGAGGACGATGCCAATGGCAACTGGTGCCATGGCACCAGCTCCAGGTGAGCTCACGGCGGCCATGCCGACGGTGAACACCAGAAAAAAGGTTCCTATCAATTCAACTATGTATTTTTTCATATATATTGCTCCTTTTTTGGTTCAAACACAGAAGAGGCAGGTTATTGGGTAGGCTTTTTTTGAAAAAAGACAATGCTCAAGTTGTCCCATGTAACAAAGGTACGAATCGAACCGGAAACAATTCCTTATAACTGACTGCTCCGTCACCATGTTTTCGATACACGCGCAAATCCTGTGAAAAACGCCCTACCGGTATGACCAGCCTGCCCCCCGGTTTCAATTGATCAACAAGTACGGTGGGCAGCTCAGGCGCTGCAGCTGTGACAAGAATCCCGTCAAAGGGGGCTTCCTCGACCCAGCCGTCATACCCGTCGGAGCACTTGACCTGTACCGATTCATATCCCAACTGCCCGATCAGGGACCCGGCTTGTCTGGCCAACGCGCCGATGCGTTCCACCGTGTAAACCTGCAGGCCCATTTCCGCCAGCACCGCTGTTTGATATCCTGATCCCGTGCCCACTTCCAGCACGCGCTGCCCTCGACAAACCGCTAGGGCTTCACTCATGGCGGCAACCACGAATGGCTGTGATATTGTTTGCTCATGCCCAATGGGCAATGGCCCATCCGCGTAAGCCCGTTCCCTTAATTCAGGTGGAACGAAAACCTCCCTGGGCACCGTTCCCAAGGCCGCAAGGACCGTTTGGTCCAGCACGCCACGTCCAACAAGCTGATGTTTGACCATCCGTTCCCGCATTTCCTGAAACGGATCAACGCTATCCTTATCCTTCTTCTGCTTATTCATTATCCCCGTCCTGCAGGGGAAATTTAACAACCCTTAACCGGGACCCTTGAGTGGCCGATCCGGAATTGTGGAAGACAAGGCCCTTGTATTCAAAATCCTCGAATGCGCTGTGTGTGTGCCCGAAATGCACATGGCCCACCTGATGTCCCTCCAGGTACTTCTCATGCTGGAGGTAAGCCAGTATCCGGGAGGCCAGAATACGCTTGGGCAAGACGTTGAAGGCCACCCATGGCACGTGCGAACGATGTATTGCCGAGTGCGCGATGCGCTGGAGCGGATGTCCGTTTGCCGGGCGCTGGAACTTCCCCCGGAATCGACGGACGGCCATGTTGGTACAACCGGCATGAATCACATCCCCATGCAGAAAAATCCGATCCTCCAAAACATGCGCGAACTCATGCCATTCGAAGTTCCGGTGCCGGTTCTGCAATTCCTCAAGGCTCTCGATGTAAGGGGGAACCGCATCATGATTGCCCAGAAGGACGACAAACCGGCAGCGGGGATGCTTGTCCAGCAACTCCTCGAGGAAGCGTTCGGCTGCCATGACCGATCGACTGAAGACTCCATGTTCGGACCATTTGAAGTCAAAGATATCCCCATTCAGCACGAAGACCTTGGCCCCTCTGGCAACTTCATGAATCCGCTTGAAGTATTTATCCGGTCGTGAGTGATGACTGAACAGATGCAAGTCGGATATGGTCGCCCCAAGTGCCATGACTTCACCTTACTGGAGAGTCCTTCGTGAAGCAAACGGATTTACCGGAATTCGCTTTACGCGGATTCGGCGAAGTGGATGTTAATAGCGGATGCAGTGGAATTGGCAAAATCGCAAACTGAGGCTCTCGGTCGGGGAATTATCCCGATTCACACTGCTTTCCGCAGCCGATGCAGGGGCCGGTCGTTGGCGAATGGAATTGGGCACCCACTGGCACCAGGTTCTTCAAGAGCGGGCCGGTTCAGAAGACTCAAACTGGCGATTTGAACAATCGGTGAGTGGCCAACTGAGCCAGAACGGGTGGCAATTCGACCTGCGAGGACGAATTGACCAGTTCAAGCCGGGTGCCCCCCCTGTTTTGAGGGAAATCAAGACAACGTCAACCGCCCTGCCGGCTGATGAGGAAGTTCTGCGTAATCGCTACCCTCATTACTTTCATCAAGCCATGCTCTATGCGTTCCTGATAGGAAAGGATGGAGACTTTCCGGAAACCGAGCTGCTGTTTCTGGAGATACAGACCGGCATGACCCAGACAGTGCGTCTGGGGGAGGTCGATCTTGATGCTTTGTACGCCCATCTGCAAAATGTGGTTTCCGCTCTCGAGCAGCGGCAGGCGCACTTTGGGCGGCTGAGAGCCTACACGGTCCCGCAGCCCTTTGCCGATTGGCGCCCAGGCCAGATTGAGGCCCGGGATGCACTTGAGCGATCCATTGAACGGAATGGAACCTGCCTCTTTGAGGCTCCGACCGGGTTCGGCAAGACGGGGTTGGCTCTGGAACAAGGATTAAAGCGGCTTGCCGCCGGGGACGTTGACCGGATCCTCCTTCTGACAGGAAAGAACACGGGTCACACACCCCTGGTGAACCAGCTTCAGGCCTTCATGGACACGGGTCACATTTTGGCGGTTCATGCCCTGCGCAGCCGAAAGGATCTTGCCCTGGATGATGAATTGGAGCGAAAAATGCCTCCCCTGGAAATTCTCGACAACTGGAAAGCCTCCGGATTGTCGGCTCCAGGGCTGCTGGAAGAGGGCATCATCAGCCTTGAGGCAATCAAGTCGCTCGGTCAACGTCATGGCATTCCCCCATGGGCGATATCGCGGTTAATCCTGCCCCACGCTGACATCTGGATCGCCGATTACAATTACCTGTTCGATCCCGGTGTCTCCCACGTTCTTGAGTCGATTCCGACCTTTGATCCTTCCCGGACACAACTTATCATTGATGAGGCGCATAATCTCCCGGGGCGCGTCGCTGCCTGTCACTCCCATGTACTCGATGCGCTGGAACTGGACAAGGTCTTCTCGGAAATCCAATTTGCCCGCGCATCGGGCAAGCTGGCCCGCCACATGGACTTGTTGCTTTCAATCGTGAGGAAACAATCCCCCTGTGACGCCCTGGAGCCACCGCAGGAAGCCGACCTGATTGGCACCCTGCGGGAGCTTTTGCAGGCAATTCGAGAAACCGGGTTCCTGGAGGACGAGCTCTCCACCGACTCGGTCGAATGGTTATGGAGCATTTCCTACCTGTTGGCCGACTGGGACCACCCGCACCTGTCGATGATCGTGTCCTGCCCGAAGCGGGGTCGCATACAACTCTCCTGTGTGGATGCATCGGAAGTCATTGCCCCGGAACTGGGCAAGTTTTTCCAGACCACCATGATGTCTGCCACAATCCGCCCATGGGATGCCTTTCTGCAGGAGACCGGACTCAACCAAACAAAATCGCAAGCCTCTCCCCGCTCGATACGCACGGTGGTGGGAACCGCTCCGTGGCTGGAGAGTTGCTTTGAGGTCATGGTCGATGCCCGGGTCGATACCCGTTACCGTCAAAGAGATCATTATTTGGATACGACCGCTCGCACAATCGGAGAGACGGCCCTGTCGGGAAAAGGTTGCACCATTGCCTTTTTCCCAAGTTACGCCTATGCCGAAAAGGCACTCGAGCGGCTTCAGTTCACCCACCCGGTCCTGCGATGCGCCATTCAACCCAAAAACCTTCCCCTGGAGGAGCAAAGTGAGTTCCTCGAATCCGCCCTCATTTTGCAGGACGCCCTATTCCTGATACTTGGAAGCCGGTTCAGTGAGGGTATCGATTCCCTCGGGGGCAAAATCAGCCAGGCGATTGTTGTAGGACCCGCATTGCCCGAAGTAAACAGCCGCCAGCGCGCCCGCGAGGCGATGATCCCGGGCGGTCCCTCCGTGGCATTCCAGCGCACCTACCTGATTCCCGGATTGCGAAAAATAAGTCAGGCACTGGGCCGCTTGGTCCGCTCACCGGAGCACCGGGCCAAAGTCCTTTTACACGGAAAGCGCTTCATTGAGCCGTCCTATCAAGACTTGCTCCCCTCCTATCTACAACCGAAGGGAATTCTTGTCACCGATGAAGACCTGCATTCCCAATGGCTTTCACGCCCTTGATTGAACAAGGAACCCCACCCGGCGTCAAAAAAAGGTAACAATCCCTCATCAGGGAGCGGCCACCCTTGCCATAAGTGTGTCCCGCACGCTGACTAAACCTTCTAATCGCTTGCATTACAAAGACTTCTCACCTTTATTTACACCCTCATGTTTCGTCTCACAGCTCTCAGTCTATTCTTGGCATTCTTGGCAAACTTCCTTTCAGCTGACCCGCTGGTTCTCGAAAAAAGGGAAAGAGACCGCCTGAAAAAGGAAACGGTTTACGCAATCGATCTCATTCAGCGCTACCACTACAAACAAAAGAGTTTCGCCGAAATCGATGCCGATGCTCTCCTTCGCCAGTACATGGATGACCTGGATGGCTCTCGCATATTCTTTATTGAGGAGGATGTTGAGTTTCTCGTTGAACGGTTTTCCGGAACCCTGAAACCCTCTTACCTTTATGCAGGGGATTTATACCCCGCATTTGAGATTTACAATGTCTACAAAGAGCGGGTGGAAAACCGTCTGAAATGGATCCAGGAGCGACTCCGGCAACCCTTTGACATCGAAACGGATCGTTCTTACCTGGCGGACAGGGAGGATGCCGATTGGCCCAAGACCGATTCTGAGGCGGATAAGCTGTGGGACCAGCGCCTGACCAACGAATTGTTGATGGAGCTTCTTGAGGATGAACCGAAGGACCGGGCCCTGAAAACCATCACCAGACGCTACGAGCGGATGGAAAAGTTTGTTGATGAGATCGAAATTCATGATGTTCAGGAAATTTTCCTCACTTCACTAGCCCGACTTTACGATCCTCACAGCAACTTCTTTTCATGGGACTCCGCACAGGAGTTCGACATGGTTATCAGTAATGCCTTGGTCGGTATCGGCGCCCAACTCAGGGATGTCGACGGTTACTGCATAATCGAACGTCTGATTCCGGGCGGACCGGCGGAAATGACCGGTACCTTGCATCCCGGTGACAAGATTGTTGCGGTGGCACAGGGTGATTCATCCCCGGTGGATGTTGTCGGCATGAAGCTGCGTAAGATCGTCAAGCAGATCCGGGGCGAGGCGGGAACAGAAGTTCGGTTGACCGTGATTCCCGCCCAATCCGCCAAGCGCAAGGTCATTTCCTTGACCCGGGAAAAGGTTGAGCTGACCGCCAATCTGGCCAATGCCGACCTTTACGAAATACCCGGGGAACACGGTGAATCCCGCCGGATTGGAGTCATCGACCTTCCATCGTTTTACGGAGAAGGCGCATTCGGGGAAGGCAACCTCAGTACATCCCGGGATGTGGAGGAATTAATCAACAAGCTCAAGGACGAGCAAATTGATGGCTTGGTTCTGGACTTGCGGAACAATGGAGGCGGCCGCCTCGACGAGGCCGTCAAGCTTACCGGATTGTTCATTTCAAAAGGTCCGGTCGTCATGAAACGCAGTTTTGACGGTGAGATCCAGGAGGATTGGGACCGGAACCAGCATGTCGCATGGGATGGTCCTCTGGTGGTACTGGTCTCACGATCCAGTGCTTCTGCCAGCGAGATTGTCGCTGGTGCCTTGCAAAGCCTCGGCCGCGCCATCGTCGTGGGGGATGAAGCCACCCACGGCAAGGGAACCGTCCAAGCGCCCATCGATCTGCGTAGCACTATGCGCAGCGTACCATTCTCCTCTGCCTTGGAAGTGGGCACGGTCAAGATCACCATCCAGCAGTTCTTTCTCCCGAACGGGGACTCGACCCAAAACCGTGGCGTCTTGTCCGACATATCCCTGCCCTCTGTCAGCATGTTCATGCTTGATGGTGAAGAGGATTTGGATAACGCCTTGGATTGGGATCACATCGCTCCGATTGTTTACGAACTGCCTGAACGGGGGAATCCGGACTTCACCATGGTCAATGATGCCCTTCTGGAAAAGCTCGGGCGAAAGTCCATGGAGCGCCGGAACAAGCTCAAGGAATTTGATTACCTGAACAAAAGCGTATCATGGTACAAGCAACGTCATGACATGAAGGAGGTTTCCCTGAACCTCGACCAGCGGAGACTGGAGAAAGATGAGGTGGAAGCCATGCGGGATGCCTTTGAGGAGGAGCGCAACACCCTAAGCGAAGAACTCGCTTATGATGTTGAGTCCGTGAAACTCGAGCTGACCAAGCAAAAGGAACAAACCCACCAGAAAAAGCTGGCTTCCACTCCCCTTCCCAATGGCTTGCCCCGAGCCAATCAATTCTATCAGAAGGTCTTTTACTATCAGGCCAGTCCCGATGAGAAAATCCACGAGATCTGGGTTGAGTATTTCGATTATGACAAGGCTCTCGAAAATGCGGAAGAGCTGGCAGCCATTTTAACGGAGGGCTCCGGAATTGAAATTTCCACGGAACAAACAAAGGAAATCATCACCCGCGGGAAAAACAAGGATCGCGCCGCCGGATTCAACGTGATGGCCCCATTCCTGGCTGTCCTCGGTGAGGAAGTTGACCAGGAAGCCATTCTTTCCGCCCTGCCCGCCGTCTTCACCAAGATGGTCGAGATTGACCCCGACATTCTGCTTGAGCGCCCAAAGCTCGATATCCCGTTACGCGAAAGCTTGCGAATCGTCCGGGACTGGGTCGATCTGGAAGCTCCTGTCCCTCCTGCAAATATTGCGGGTGATTTGAGCGACAGGGGATCCGATCAGGGAAGCTGAAGAGACCAACCATCCGGCCGGTTAAGCCTCAAGCATCACCAGCTTGGGGTTTGGCAAAGGAGAACCTGACTAGTATCAGGGCGACTGCAAGCAAGCCTCCACAAAGGCCCACAAACCAGTCACCAAATTGGACGTAGAGGGACTGTCGACCGGACCAGTAGGCGCTTCGGCTTAATTGGACAGCATCGACTCCCTGAAAATAGATGGATCCGGTGTTGTCGAGGACAGTGTGCCGGACATGCCCGAATTCATCGATCCATCCGCTCCACCCAGCATTGCCGCAGCGCACCACCGGTCGACGTGTTTCCACGGCCCGAAAGACGGAATGCGCGGCATGCTGCCAAGCCCCGGCCTCCTCCCCAAACCAGGCATTGTTAGTGGCCACATAATGCCAGTTGGCCCCGGCGAGGACATTCTGCCGGGCCAAAGCCGGAAAAATATCCTCGTAGCAAATCAAGTTTCCTGCCCGCCCAAAGGAATAGTTCCTGCCCTCAAGTGACAAAGGGGCAGGCGATGTTCCCTCATGAAATGTTCCCTCGATCGGAACGAACTTCTCGATGAAGGGCAGTATCCCGGACATGGGAACATATTCTCCAAACGGAACCAAATGCCGCTTCTGATAGTAAGTTTCGGTGTTTGTACCCTGAACTGGATCCACCGCAAAGACGGCATTGTACCACCTTCGATCCGGATCATTGGATTCCCCTTCGCGGGCGACGTTCCCGGCAAGGATTGGCAATTGGATCTCCTCCGCCAAGTCATCCACCCATTGTCGCATGGACGCATTCCCTTTCAAGGGCAACGGGGTCGGGGCTTCCGGCCACAAGACCAGATCGGCCCCGAGGTAGGTGGCGTAGGTTGTCAGGTCCTTCAGTGTCTCAAGGTTCTCCCTCACGCGCTCGGGATCCCACTTTGCCATGACCTCCGTATTGGGCTGAACGAATCCCAGGCGCGGGCCCTCGATACGTCCATGCCGGCCCGCCCCGGAGCTCTGCAGACCGAACCCGATGGCCGAGAAGAGAAACCCAAGGGCCAGATAGAACTCGAGAGAGAGCCGTTTCAGCCAACTCGCCTTGCGGTTGTTCCACAGGATAAACAGGTAGTACGAGAGTCCAAAATTAAAAGCGATCAGGACAAAGGAAATTCCCTTGGCCCCTGTCACGGAGGCGATCTGCATCAGCAGGGGGCGTTGCCACTGGCTGGCCGACAATGGCAACCACGGAAATCCGGTTAAAAGGAATTCGCGCACCCATTCCATGACGACCCAGAGCGCGGACATCCCAATCAAGATCGTTAAGCGACAAAGCAAACCTTGCCCCCGAGAGTGTCGGGTCATCCGGAGAGCCAACCATCCCCATGCCCACCAGAATATGGCCATGGCTCCGGACAAGGCGATCGTCAGCGACCACCCCAGCGCACCCTTTAGAGGCAAGTCCAGCGAGTCGGTGCAATTGCGCAACCATGATAGCAGGATTATCCAAGAGATCCACCCCACGGCGAATAGCGCCTTCGATTCGTGTTTGAACGGCTTACCAAAAAGCGCCCAAAGAAGTAGTGGGACAGCAAATACATATGCCGCCTCCGGCAGATTGAATGGAGGAAAAGAAACCGTGTACAAGGTCGCACTGGATACCAGTGCGATCAGCCCTTGCCAACGAGTTGCCAACCCTCCTCCTTGACCAGTCTTTCCGCCTTCTTCCACTTCAATTCCTGTTTTTCCGGTCCACGCTGGATAATGACGACTTCGTTTCGTCCGGGCTCGTTGGCGATGCGCACGGGCGCGCGCTTCACCTTTGGCAACTGGACGGGTCTCTTGCCGTCGGTGGAAGCCGCCATGGATCCCTGGTCACCATCGGGATCGGACGGCCCCATTTCCTGGGCCTGCTGTCTCAAGCGGGCGACCACCGATTCAAATGCGCGGGCATTGGTCACACTACGGAAGATACCGGAACAGATATCTGAGCGAACCGTGTTCATCATTTCCGTAAAGTATGTGTAGGCCTCGTTCTTGTATTCCACCAGCGGATCCTTCTGGCCGTATCCGCGCAGACCCACGCTCTGCCGAAGGTCTTCCATCTCGGTCAGGTGGTTCTGGTAGTGGCGGTCCACGTTGCTGACCAGCACGATGCGTTCAAGCCGTTGCAAAGCTTCCTGCTCCTCGGCGCTTTCCTTCACCTTGTAAGCTTCGCCGATCTCTTCCATGACCTTTGCGATAACCGTCTCACCATCCATACCGGACAGTTCCTTCACGTTCATGCGAATGGGGAATGTCTGCATCGTCCACGTGGCGAATTCCTTGACCGATTCCTCATCCGGTCCGTGCTTGCCCCCAAGAATTCCAAAGGATTCAGCACGCTCGTCGAGTTCCTCCTGGATCAATTCAAAGACAATATCCTTCGGATTTTCACTGTGGATGGCATCGTGACGAAGCCCATAGATGACCTCACGCTGCTTGGAACCAACATCATCATATTGCAGAAGTCGCTTGCGAATCGAATAGTGATGCTGCTCGACCGTCTTCTGCGCCCGCTCGATCATGGTGTTCAGCCAGCGGTGCTCCAGCGGTTGCCCTTCCTCAAAGGAACTTTCCAGCAACTTGCCGGCGCTTCCCTGGCTGTACAGGCGCATGAGCTCGTCTTCAAGGGAAAGGAAAAAGCGGCTCTTTCCAGGGTCACCTTGACGAGCACAACGACCACGCAACTGCCGGTCGATCCGGCGGGACGTGTGGCGCTCGGTTCCGAGGACATACAAGCCACCCAGTTCCATGACACCCTCGCCCAATTTGATGTCCGTTCCACGACCGGCCATATTGGTGGCGATGGTCACTGCACCGGACTGGCCTGCCCGGGCAACGATCTCCGCTTCCTGGGCGTGATATTTTGCATTCAGGACACTGTGGGGAATCTTGGCCCGGCGCAGCATCCGGCTGAGCACCTCTGACGCATCCACCGAAACGGTACCGACCAGGCACGGTTGGCCACGGTTATGCGCAGCCTGAATCTCCTCAATGACGGCATTGTACTTTTCCCGGCGGGTCTTGAAAATGATGTCGTTGTCGTCGATGCGGATGTTGGGCTTGTTGGTCGGAATGACCATGACGCTCATGGAGTAGATATCCTTGAACTCATTGGCCTCAGTCTCAGCCGTGCCCGTCATCCCCGACAGCTTTTCATACAAGCGAAAATAATTTTGCAGGGTAATGGTGGCGTAGGTCTTGGATTCCTTCTCAATCTGAACCCCTTCCTTCGCCTCCACAGCCTGGTGCAATCCATCCGACCAGCGACGGCCAGGCATGACACGGCCGGTATTCTCGTCCACGATCATGACCTTGCCATCCTGCACCACGTACTCGACATCCCGCTCATACAGACTGAATGCCCGCAGCAACTGGCTGAGCACATGGATTTCCTCACTGGTTTTCTCGAAACCGGCCTGTGCTTCCGCCTTGAGCTTGGCCTTGGCCTGGTCATCCAGCCCCTCCTGGGCATCGATCTCCATATAGCGGGTCGGCAGATCCGGCAGCATGAAGGCATCCGGATCATCCGGATGAAGCAGGTTGCGGCCCTTTTCGGTCAGGTCGCTGCTCCGTTGCTTTTCATCCAGATTGAAATACAATTCTTCCTTGAGGGCGTAGCGTTGCTTCTTGTTGTAATCCGCCCCCATTTCGAGTTCATAGGCATCAAACTCCTTGCGAATGCTGCCGACCTCAAGCAACCGAAGCAGAATCTTATTCTTCGGCATCCCAATCTTGACCTGCAGCATCTTGTACAACGCATCGGAATGATCTGCCTCAGGATCATCCAATTGCTTCTTGGCTGAATTGATCAGACGGTTGCACAAGCGGGTCTGCTCCTTGACCAGGCGTTCCACCATGGGCCGGTGGCTCAAGAACGGTGCGGATGAATCATCCGCCACCGGGCCGGAAATGATGAGGGGCGTCCGCGCCTCGTCAATCAGGATGGAGTCGACTTCGTCAACGATACAAAAATAGTGATCCTTCTGGACTTGAGCCTCCTTGCTCATGGCCATGCCATTGTCCCGCAGGTAATCGAATCCAAACTCGCTGGCGGTCCCGTAGGTGATGTCGCAATTGTACATCTCCCGCTTTTCGTCGTTGTTCTGCTGGTGGCCTCCCTTGACCACCCCGACCGTCAGGCCGAGAAACTTGTAAATATGTCCCATCCACTCGGCATCACGCTGGGCGAGGTACTCATTCACGGTCACCAGCTGTGCACCCCGGCCGGTCAGGGCATTCAAATACAGTGGCAGCGTGGCAACGAGTGTCTTACCCTCACCGGTGGCCATTTCCGAAATCGTATTCTGGTGCAAGGCCATGCCACCAATCAGCTGCACGTCATAGTGGACCATGTTCCAGACGTCCTTGGTACCGACGTACTCAATCTCCTGTCCACAGAGGCGCCGGGCAGCGTTTTTGACAGTGGCGAAGGCCTCGGGCAGGAGACTGTCCAGTTCTTCACCGTCTTTCAGGCGTGCCCTGAACTCATCCGTCTTGGCCCGCAGCTGTTCGTCCGTCAGTTGCTGGTACTCCTCTTCCAGAGCATTAATTCGGTCCACAATCGGCAGGGCCTTCTTGAGAAAACGCCGATAGTGGCTACCGGAAAATTTTTTAAAGATTTTGGCAATCATTGGAAAAAGGGAGACGTTGAAGGGTCGAGCCCCTTATGGCAACTGAAAGACGCAGCTGTTTAGGCGTCCATTTTAGCCTCATACCGCTCAATCCACCGCTGGTGCCATTCCATATAGTCACCCGCTGCTATATGCTCCCGGGCCTGACGCATCAGATCGAGATAAAATCGCACATTGTGAATCGACAGGAGGACCCCGCCGAGCATCTCTCCGGAAATGATCAAGTGCCGGATGTAGGCTCGCGAAAAGCGGCCCGTTTCCGCATCCGAAAAGGCTTCCATCAGGGGTCGTGCATCTTCCCGGAACCGGTTGTTTTTCAAATTCAGTTTCCCATTCGGGGTAAAGGCGATTCCGTGCCGGGCCTCGCGGGTCGGCATCACGCAATCGAACATGTCCGCTCCACTGGCGATCATTCTCAGGAGTTGCGGCGGCGTCCCGACACCCATGACATAACGGGGTTTGTTTTCAGGCAGGACAGCCGTGCAGGCTCGAACCTGCGGCATGATCTCCTCCTCCGGTTCACCAACGCTGACTCCACCAATCGCGTATCCGGGGAAATCCATCCCAATCAGTTCATTGGCGCAGGATTCCCTCAAGTCCATGTGCCGCGATCCCTGGACGATCCCGAACACGTGATGACCCGCATCGAGAAAACCGGTTTCCCCGGCGTAAGCCCTTGCTTCCGCCGCCCAGCGCAGAGTGCGCTCGACAGCCGCTTCACAAGCGCCGCGGTCGGCATCCGCAGGCGGGCATTCATCAAGAACCATGGCGATGTCCGATCCGAGATTAGCCTGAATATCGATGACCCGTTTGGGGGTCAGGATGATTTCCCGTCCATCAAGATGGGATTGGAACCGGATTCCATCCTCCCGGATTTTTCGCAGCTTTGACAGGCTGAAAACCTGGAATCCCCCACTGTCGGTCAGGATCGGTCCGTCCCACTTCATGAACTCATGCAAGCCACCCATTTGGCCGATCAACTCGGAGGTCGGACGCAGATTCAAATGGTAGGTATTCCCCAAAATAATCTGGGCTCCAGCCCCCTTCAACTGGTCCGGCATCAACCCTTTGACAGTACCCTGGGTGCCCACGGGCATGAATATGGGAGTCTCGATCACCCCATGACGCGTCCGCAATTTGCCGAGGCGGGGCCCACTTGGGCTGTCTCCTTTAAGCAACTCAAATACCGGTTCCATTCCGCTCTTCTCACACTACAGGTTTAAATTGGCAAGCATGAGCGTGCTTGACAACGAATCATCCAATCATGATATGATGATTATATGACTTTTAAAAACAAGGAAGCCCGGTTGCTGCAACTCCTGAACGAGCGGATTCTGATCCTCGACGGGGCGATGGGCACGGAGATACAGGCCCACAAGCTAGATGAGGCGGCTTTTCGGGGTACCCGCTACACGGATCACGGCCACGATTTAAAGGGAAACAACGACATTCTGGTCCTGACCTCACCCGGGGTCATTGCGGGCATCCACAAAGCCTTCCTTGAGGCGGGATCCGACATAATCGAAACGAATACTTTCAATGCCAACCGGATTTCCCAGGCGGATTACGGGCTGGAAAAGGATGTCTACGCCATCAACAAGGCTGCAGCTGAACTGGCTTGTGAATCAGTGCAAGCGCATCGGGAAGCATCCGGGAAGGCTGATCTGTTTGTTGCGGGTGGCATGGGCCCGACCAACCGCACAGCATCCCTGTCACCGGATATTGAGCGACCGGATTTCCGGGCGGTCAGCTTTGATGACCTGAAAGCCGCCTACCGGGAACAGGCCGAAGGCTTGGCCGACGGGGGCGTTGACTTGTTCCTCATTGAAACGATTTTTGACACGCTAAATGCCAAGGCAGCGATCTTCGCGCTGGAGGAGCTCTTCGAGGACCGCGGGCATCGTTGGCCGGTGATGATATCCGTCACCATTACCGATGCTTCCGGCCGGACCCTTTCCGGGCAAACGGTGGAAGCGTTCTGGAACAGCATTTCCCACGCAAAGCCACTCGCCGTGGGAATCAATTGCGCCCTTGGGGCAACGGAAATGGCTCCTTACATTGAGGAGTTGTCGCGCATTGCTGACACGCACATCAGTTGCTATCCAAATGCCGGCCTGCCCAATGCCTTCGGGGAATATGATGACACGCCCGACAACATGGCTTCCGTGCTGGAGAACTTTGCCAAGCAAGGGTGGTTGAACGTCGTGGGCGGGTGCTGCGGATCAAGACCGGATCATATCGCTGAAATCGCCAAGCGCATGAAGAGCTACTCTCCCCGGACCATTCCGGAGGTTCCGGTGGCCTCGCGCTACAGTGGGCTCACGGCCACGGCCATCGCTGGCAAGAAGGCACCCTTTTTCATGGTCGGGGAACGAACCAACGTCATGGGCTCCCCGCGCTTTCGGCGACTGGTCAAGGAAGGCAACTTCGATGAAGCGCTGGAAATCGCCCGGCAGCAGGTGGAAAACGGTGCCAACATGATCGATATCAATTTCGACGAGGGTCTACTTGATTCGGAAAAGTGCATGCGAACCTTCTTGAATCTGCTGGCCGCCGAACCGGATATTTCCGCGGTTCCGATCATGGTGGACTCATCCAAGTGGTCGGTCATCGAAACCGGACTGAAGTGCCTGCAAGGGAAAGGCGTGGTCAACTCGATTAGCTTGAAGGAAGGTGAAGAGGTGTTTCTGCGACAGGCGGAATTGATTCGACGCTATGGAGCGGCGGTCGTGGTCATGGCCTTCGATGAAGAGGGTCAAGCCGCCACCACCGAGGACAAGGTTCGCATCTGCAAGCGCGCGTACGACCTGCTGGTGGAAAAGGCGGATTTCAATCCGGCAGACATTATTTTTGATCCGAACATCCTGACGGTGGCAACAGGCATGGCCGAGCACAATGACTACGCATTGAACTTCATTGAGGCCACGCGGCAGATCAAGGAACTGTGCCCGCATGCCCGGGTCAGCGGTGGTGTATCCAATATTTCATTCTCTTTCCGCGGAAACAATGTGGTCCGCGAAGCCATGCACGCCGTGTTCCTGTATCACGCCATACAGGCCGGGCTCGACATGGGGATTGTCAATGCTGGCATGCTGGCCGTATACGAGGACATTGATGAAACCCTGCGGGATCGTATTGAAGACGTTCTTTTCAACCGCAATCCGGATGCCACGGACGTCCTGATTGAGCTGGCCGAAACACTCAAGGGGAAGAAGGAGGAATCCAAGACCCAGGCACTGGCATGGCGCGAGCAAAGCCTTGAAGACCGCCTGGCCTATTCAATCCGCCATGGGCTGGTGGAGTTTGTCGAGGAAGATACCGAAGAAGCGCGCCTCGCCTACCCGCGCCCGCTGGACGTGATTGAAGGTCCGCTGATGAACGGCATGCGTATCGTCGGGGATCTTTTCGGCGAGGGGAAAATGTTCCTCCCGCAGGTTGTCAAGAGCGCCCGGGTGATGAAGCGTTCGGTGGCATGGCTCACTCCCTACATGGAAAAGGAGAAAGCCGAGCGAAATGCACAACTCAAGGCAGAAGCGGACAGGCGCGGTGTTGAATTCAACCCGGCCAAGGAGTCGGCCGGCGATATCGTTCTGGCAACAGTCAAAGGTGACGTCCACGACATCGGCAAGAACATCGTGGGAGTCGTTTTGGCATGCAACAACTACAACGTGCATGACCTCGGCGTGATGGTCCCGGTGGAGAAGATTGTGGATAAAATCCGCGAAGTGAATGCCGACATGGTGGGCCTGAGCGGACTCATTACGCCGTCGCTTGATGAGATGGTCCACAATGCCCAGACTTTTGCCCGGGAAGGGATCGACATTCCCTTGCTGATTGGGGGAGCAACCACCTCGAAGGCGCATACCGGTGTAAAGATCAATCCGGAATACAACGGGGCCGTCGTTCACGTGCCCGATGCGTCCCGCGTGGTCGGAGTTGCTTCCCAGTTGTTGAATCCGGAAACACGGGATGCCGCAGAGCGCGAAGCCGAACAGGCGAATGAGAGACAACGCGAATTGTATGAGGAAAGTCGTAACCGGAGTGTCCCGCTTCTGAAGATTGATGAGGCGGCGGACAAAGGTCCGGAATTCGACTGGAGCGGCATGGAAATTCCAGTTCCGGAAACAACCGGCCTGCAAGTGCTGGACTCCGTTTCCCTTGAAACACTGGTGCCGTTCATCGACTGGTCTCCGTTCTTCTGGACATGGGGTCTCAAGGGGAAATTCCCCAAGATTCTTTCGCACGAAAAGTATGGGGAGGAAGCCACCAAACTGTACGAGGATGCCCAACGGATGATTGAGAAGTTCATCAAGGACGGATCTGTTCATCCGAAGGCCGTTTGCGGGCTCTGGCCAGCCAATGCCGTTGGTCAAAATGTCGAGCTGTATTCCGACAACGAGCGTTCCTCCACCGTGGCAACCTTTCACTTTCTCCGCCAACAGCAGGAAAAGCAGAACGGATCCACCACCCCGCATCTCTGTTGCGCAGACTACGTCGCTCCAAAATCATCCGGTCGCATTGATCACATGGGTGGGTTCGCGGTCACCTCCGGCAAGGAAATTGAGGACATTGCCCGCGGGCACGAGGAGAATCAGGACGACTACACGGCCATCCTGGTCAAGGCTATCGGGGATCGCATAGCCGAGGCCTTCGCCGAGTACCTGCACAAGAAAGTGCGGTACCAGTGGGGATTTGGCCAACAGGAAGACCTGAGCAATGAGGATTTGATTGCGGAAAAGTACCGCGGTATCCGGCCCGCAATGGGCTATCCGTCCGTCCCGGATCATACCGAGAAACGTGTCCTGTTTGATTTGCTGGATGCGGAATCGAAAACCGGCATCACGCTGACGGAGAATTACGCCATGCATCCCGGTGGTTCGGTCTGTGGTTTGTATTTTGCCCATCCCGATGCGCGCTATTTCCGCATCAACCGGATCGGCGAAGATCAACTGGAGGCCTACGCCGATTCCAAAGGTGTCCCCATTGAGGACATGAAACGCTGGTTGGCCCCGGTTTTGTAATTCCCCGCCACCAAGAATTGCGGGATTGGCAATTCACCGGGGATTTGTATAGTCCATCCCCATGAGTGAAGATTTTCAAAAATTCCAGGCAGTTTACGACACGGTGATCGAGTTTGCCATCAAGTACGGTTTCCAGGTCGTCGGGGCCATCATCATTTTGATCCTCGGACTGATTCTGGCCAAACTGGCTGGCAGCCTCGTCCTGAAGATTTGTAACAAGTCCCACCTGGACGTCACCCTGTCAAAGTTCTTCACCGGTGTCGCCAAACTGCTGGTCATTGTCTTCGCGCTTGTCATTGCCATGGCAAAATTCGGGATAACGATTGCTCCGATGGTGGCCGCCATCGGTGCCGGTGCCTTTGGCCTGACCTTGGCCATCCAGGGACCCGTTGCCAACTTCGGGGCTGGCCTGGCCCTGATTATTACCCGCCCCTTCAAGGTGGGAAACACCCTGACCCTTCATGGAATCACCGGAATTGTTCAGGACATAAAGTTGGGAGCCACTCTCCTGATTACTGAAGATGGTGAGGAAATTACCATTCCCAATCGGAAAGTGATCGGGGAGATCTACGTCAACTCCTTCCCCAACAAGGTTGTCGAGGGAGCCATCGGAATCGCCTATTCAGCCGATCCGGAAAAGGCCATCGCCATCATCGAAACCTGCCTCAGCAACTCAGAAAACGTTTCCAGGGAAGCGCCTCCGCAAGTGGGCATCGAGGCTTTCGGGGATTCATCGGTGAACATCGGTTACCGGTATTGGGTCAAGACGGATTTGTATTACCAAACTCAATACAAAGTAAACCTGGAGGTCTTCAAGGCCTTCAAGAAAAACGGGGTCGACATCCCCTTCCCGCAACGGGAAGTCCGGATCCTCAACGAATCCAATCCGTCATAAGGGACTCAACCGCCTTCACCGGTGGAATCTCGCCGCGTGCCACCGCACCGGAAATCCCTTCAAGTTTCTCCTTCATGTTGTCGTCGGAGAAGAATTGACGGCGCAATGCCTCATCAATCAGGCCGCGCATCCAATCCAGGTTTTGCTCCTGGCGCCGGCGCTCAAAGACTCCGCTTGCCTGGGTGTTGTGCTGGAATTTCTGAATCACATTCCATATCTCCGGAATGCCTTCACCCGTCAACGCGGACGCCGTCAGCGCCTTCGTTTTCCACCCTTCCGTGAACGGATTCAGAAAACTCAGGACACGGTTGTACTCCGCCTTGGCTAGACGGGCCCGGCGCTTGTTGTCGCCGTCCGCCTTGTTCACCACAATGGCATCCGCCAATTCGATGACCCCCTTCTTGATTCCCTGCAGTTCATCACCCGCTCCGGAAATCAGCACCAGCAGGAAGAAATCCACCATGGAACGAACGGTGACCTCACTCTGCCCGACCCCGACCGTTTCCATCAGGATGACATCAAACCCAAACGCTTCGCACAACAGCAGCGTCTCCCGGCTTTTCCGGGCCACCCCGCCCAGGCACCCACCCGTTGGCGATGGGCGCACGAATGCGCTCTCCTGCTGGATTAATTTCTCCATCCGCGTCTTGTCCCCGAGGATGCTTCCCTTCGTCACGGATGAGGACGGGTCCACCGCCAACACCGCCACCCTGTGACCCTGCTCACAGAGCATCGATCCAAAGGTGTCTATGGTCGTGGACTTGCCTGCGCCCGGCACGCCGGTGATGCCAATCCGCAGGGCCTTGCCTGTCCGGTCCATCAGCGAATCCAACAGCTGCTGTGACTCCTCCTGATGCCGGATCGAGTTGCTCTCGATCAGTGTGATTGCCCGGGCCAGCATCGTCTTGTTACCGGACCGTATTCCGTTCGCCAGTTCCTCAATCGAAAGTTTGCGTCGCTTGGCGGGCGTCCTTGGATTCCCCTTTGACGCAACCCCGGGCATCCCCTCATGTCCGCCCTCGACTCCCTTCATGACATGCGATGTGAAGCCCGCCCCGCCTCCAGGGGGCGCCCATTCCGGTAACTTTCGCTCCTCCGCCATGCTCTCCATATTCCCCATCCATTCCCCAAGCTCAACCTCAAACTCAAGTCCCTTAAAATAGAGTCCCGTCCCCCTGAGGGAACGGGACTCTTGAGGTATATACTATGGAAAATCAGTCCTCGTGTTGCGCTTCAAGCAACTCCAACAGCTTGCGCGCAGATTCGGTAATGACCGTTCCGGGTCCAAAGATGGCCGCTGCACCATTGGCGTATAGCTCATCATAATCCTGTGCCGGAATAACGCCACCCGCCACAACGAGAATGTCTTCGCGCCCCTGATCCTTCAACGCACCAACCAGCTTGGGCAGAAGCGTCTTGTGACCGGCGGCAAGCGAGCTCATGGCAACAATGTGGACGTCATTTTCAACGGCTTGGGCCGCTGTCTCCTCCGGTGTCTGGAAGAGCGCTCCAATATCGACGTCGAATCCGAGGTCAGCATAGGCAGTCGCCACCACCTTGGCACCGCGGTCGTGGCCGTCCTGTCCCATCTTGGCAACCATAATGCGTGGACGGCGGCCCTCCTTCTCTGCAAAGGCATCGGTCCGGGCGCGGATTTTCTCCACCTCGTCCTTGTCTCCGTATTCGCTACTGTACACGCCACTAATCGAACGAATTACAGCCTGATGGCGACCATATACTTTTTCCATGGCTTCGGAAATCTCACCGAGAGAGGCCTTGGCCTGCGTGGCTTCGACAGCCAACTGGAGAAGGTTCTCGTCCGTCTCTCCGGCTGCGGCTTTGGTAATGCGCTCCAGGACCTGACGGCAAGCGCTCTCGTCACGGTTCGCACGGAGTTCCTCCAAGCGGCGAATCTGGGATTCGCGGACGGCACTGTTGTCGACATCCAGGATTTCCAGCGGATCTTCCTTGGCGAGGCGATTCTTGTTCACCCCGACGATGGTTTCACGACCACTGTCGATCCGTGCCTGTCGGCGTGCCGCCGCTTCCTCGATCCGCATCTTCGGCAAACCGGTTTCAATGGCCTTGGCCATGCCACCCAGTTCCTCGACCTCCTGGATGTGCGCCCATGCCCGTTCCTTGAGGGCGTGGGTCAATGCCTCGACATAGTAGCTACCGCCCCATGGATCGATGATTTTGCAAATACCCGATTCATCCTGCAGGAAAAGCTGCGTATTCCGGGCAATCCTGGCCGAGAAGTCAGTCGGCAGGGCAATGGCCTCATCCAGCGCATTGGTGTGCAAGCTCTGGGTGTGTCCGAGGGAGGCAGCCATGGCCTCAATGCAGGTCCGTGACACATTGTTGAAGGGATCCTGCTCAGTGAGGCTCCATCCACTGGTCTGCGAGTGCGTGCGCAATGCCAGCGACTTCGGATTCTTGGGATTGAATTCCTTGACGATCTTGGACCAGAGCAGGCGGGCAGCCCGCATCTTGGCCACTTCCATGAAGTAGTTCTTACCCTGTGCCCAGAAGAAGCTCAGGCGCGGGGCAAAAGCATCAATGTCGATGCCAGCCTCAATACCCGTGCGAATGTATTCCAGACCGTCGGCCAAGGTGTAAGCCATCTCGAGGTCGGCGGTGGCCCCGGCTTCCTGCATGTGGTATCCGGAAATCGAAATGGAATTGAACTTTGGCATGTTCTTCGACGTGAACTCGAAGATGTCGGCGATGACCTTCATGCTGGGAATGGGCGGATAAATATAGGTATTCCGCACCATGTACTCCTTGAGAATGTCATTTTGAATCGTGCCGGCCAGATCCTCCATCTTCGCACCCTGTTCAAGGGCCGCCACGATGTAGAACGCCATGATCGGAAGCACTGCTCCGTTCATGGTCATGGAAACCGAAACCTTGTCCAGCGGGATCTTGTCAAACAGGACCCGCATATCGAGTATCGAGTCAATCGCTACACCAGCTTTACCCACGTCACCGACCACGCGCGGATGGTCGCTGTCGTATCCCCGGTGCGTAGCCAGGTCAAAGGCGACCGAGAGCCCCTTCTGTCCCGCCGCGAGGTTTCTCCGGTAAAACGCATTGGATTCCTCTGCAGTTGAAAACCCCGCATACTGGCGAACCGTCCATGGACGGAACACGTACATGGTGGCGTAGGGCCCCCGCAGGAACGGGGCAATGCCCGCCTGGTATCCGAGGTGCTCCATCCCTTCGTAGTCTTCCTGCGTGAACAGCGGCTTTACCGGGATTTGCTCCATGGTGTCCCAAACGTAATCCTCGGCCCGCTTGCCGGTATTCTTTTCCAGCTCCGCCTTCCAGTCAGCATAGCCTTGTTCACGGCTTTTTGAGCGGTAGTCGATCTTTGTGAAATCAGGTTTTGTCGTCATTTTTCTGTGACAGTTAAAAGTTCAAGTTTCCGTTTAGAGCTTCGCGCCCAATGACTCGAGCAGCTTCCGGTTCAATTCATAATTGTTAACCCGGATGTTTACGAATCCGTCTACGCCGGCGGCTTTCCACGCCTCCTCGCTCTCACCGGGAGCACCGGCCACGTAGACCACAACACCGGAGTCCGTTTCCTTGATGGCCTTGGCCAGCGGTTCAACCGTCGTGCCATAGGTTTCATCATCGGAGGTGATGACGGCAATTTTCGCCCCACTGTTTTTCAAGGCGGCAACGGCCTCCTCGATGTCGCTGTAGTCATCATCGCCCAGCACATTGATTCCACTCACCTGAAAGAACGCACTGGTCCAGTCAGCGCGGATCCGGTAGCGCCGGGATGGGCCCATGTTCAACTGGTGGATAACAGGGGCCGTGCCCTTGTCAGCCAAGGCCTTGGCCGCCAACCGTAATTCCTCGAATTCCGATGCTGCGCGATTCATGACAATCGGCTTGGCTTTCTCCAGAAGCGTTCCCAGTCCGGCGGAAGCCTGCAACTCGGCCAGCGTGGCACCTTTTGCGGATGCCTTGATCATTGCCTCAACACGCGCGGGGCCCTCGGCTTCACCAATTTTCTCCAACAGGGTGAAGAAACCTGAGTTGTCCCGCTTGTTTTTCCACTCGGACATTTCAACGGCGCGTTTTTTGGCCACTGCCTTGTAGTCAACTTCCGCCGCGCCGAGCAACTCCTCGGTGGCATTGGGATAAGAGTTGGTGCCGACAATGACGTCCTTCCGGCGCTGAATGTTCTTCGCCCTCTTTTGGCGCACGGCCTCTATGGAATCCTGCAATTTCCCTGATTCCAGGGCGCTGATAATGCCACCCTCGGCTTCGATTTCCTGAAAAGTCTTCCATGCTGAGGCGGCCATTTGATCCGTCAGGGATTCGACTGCCCATGACCCGCCTGCCGGATCAACCACCCGGCGCATGTCACACTCCTCAGCCAAAATGGCATGCATGTTGAAGGCAATCCGGTTGGAGAACTCGTTCGCCTCGCGAACGACTTCATCAAACGGTCCCACATGCAGGCTGTCGCAGCCTCCCACCACGGCGGAAAATGCCTCCGTGGTGGTTCGCAGCATGTTCACATAAGGATCGAAAACCGTCTTGTTCCACAGTCCAGTACGGGCGTGGATGTGAACACGTCGCGCTTCCTCCGGGACATCAAAGGCGTCCATGACCCGGCTCCAAAGCAGGCGCATCGCCCGCAGCTTGGCTATTTCAATAAAATAGTCACCCCCGATTGAAACCGACAAGCGCATCCGCGGAACAATCTTTTCCACTGGAATACCGCGGTCGGACAGTTCCTTCAGGTAAAATACAGCCGCCGCCAATACAGCCCCCATTTCCTGTGACGAGCTTGCCCCGCCATCGTGGTAGGGGTGCCCCTGCACGTCCAGCAATTGCAATTGCGGTGCCGCCTCCATGGCATGACCCATCAGCGCAGCGACCATGTCGAGCACTTGATCAATGGCACTGGTGGCCGTTCCGTTCTTGGCCATGGATCCGGCCGGATCCATCCCAAGGCAGCCTTTCAATTCCGCCGGGTCGATGCCCAGATCACGCAATGCCGCCATCAGCAGCGCATAGACACCCGGTGTCGCCTGCCGGCTTTGAATGTTGAGGGAAAAGCCGCTTGTGTCCAAATCCTTGAGGAGCGCTTTCAGGTCCTCAACGGTCCCCAGCGAGACTCCTCCGATTCCAACTTCCTCAGCCCTGGAGGCATCCGCATTGAATCCACGCCGGCTGGCCTTGTCCAAACGGATGTTCAGCTCGTTCTGCCCTTTCTCCAAGGCGGCGGCCGCCTTCTTGTTCGCTTCCGCCGCGGTGGGCCCCGTCAGCTCCTGCGAAATGCTCCATCCGGCCTCCAGGTAACCATCCAGACGGCTTCCCCGCACCCGACTCCCCTGACCGGGCAAATCCGATGTGTGCGGGAGCTCATCGAGAACTTCCTTCATGTAGATCGGCTGAAGATCAAACCCCTCGTAGGTCGGCGTGACCAGGGTTTTCTCGAAGGGTCGCCCCTTCAGGAGTTTGACAGCCGCTTCCTTCCAAGCCTCGTAGCTGTGGACAGGAAATTCGCCTAACATTCTATCTGTTTTCTTAGCGTCCATAGTACTTTCTTATTCAAATATATACCATTGAGAGAATCTCCAAATCATGGGTTTCCCATGTTTGGATGAGGCTTTTATTGATTAATATTTCTAATACTACAAGAATTTTCGTTAAGTTTTTTTAATTTTATTCTTGTCCTGCTCCCTCTGACGGACTTAAAAAAAGGGCATCGAATAGAAAATAAACATGATACAGCAAATCGATCACATTGGAATTGCGGTAAAGTCCCTCGAGGAAGGGATCCGCTACTACGAAGAAACGCTCGGCCTGCATTGTGAAATGACTGAGGAAGTGGCCTCCCAAAAGGTGAAGACAGCCTTCTTTCACTGTGGGGAAGTCCACCTTGAGTTACTGGAGGGCACCGATCCGGAAAGCCCGATCAGCAAATTCATTGAGAAGAACGGGGAAGGCATCCATCACATTGCCTTCAAGACCAATGACATCACCGGGCAGCTCAAGAAAGCCTCCGACTCAGGCGCCCGCCTGATTCACGAAGTGCCCTTTGAAGGAGCGGCCAACAAGCTTGTCGCATTCCTGCATCCAAAATCTACGCACGGAGTCCTGACGGAGTTCTGCGCGGACAAAAACGACTAAATTAACCATTTTCAAGAGGGCCATACCCATGCCAATTGACCGGAAATTACTCAAAGATCTCGAAAAACGCCGTGACATCGCCATGAAAGGCGGCGGCGCCGACAAGCAGAAGAAACGGGCCGACAAGGGCCTGATGAACGCCCGCGAGCGCTTGCAGAACCTGTTTGATGAAGACACCTTCCAGGAGTTCGGGATGCATGCCCAGCATTCCTGCAAGAACTTCGGAATGGAAAAACGGAAGATGCCTGGCGACGGCGTCGTCACCGGAACCGGATACATTGATGGCCGTCCAGTGGCAGCCTTCGCCCACGACTTCACGGTCGGTGGCGGAGCCCTCGGCCGCATCCACGCCAAGAAGGTGTGCGATTTGATGGATTATGCCATCAAGGCCGGCATTCCGATCGTCGGGATCAATGACTCCGGAGGAGCCCGCATCCAGGAGGGTGTGGACTCGCTGTCCGGATACGGACAAATCTTTTTCCGCAACGTCCAGTGTTCCGGACTGGTCCCACAGGTGGCCATCATCGCCGGTCCCTGTGCCGGTGGAGCAGCCTACTCCCCTGCCCTGACGGATTTCCTGATCATGACCCGGGAGAACGCCAACATGTTCATCTGCGGGCCACAGGTCATTGAAGCGGCAACCGGGGAAAAGGCCAAACTGGAGCAATTCGCGACAGCCGACGCCCACGCCAGCGTCAGCGGCAACATCCATTTGATTGCTGAAGACGACAGACATGCCATCCAATTGGCCCAGACACTTCTCTCCTATCTTCCGGAGAATAACATCGACGATGCACCACACGACCTGACCGAGTCGCTGAGCCTGGATCCCATCGAACGTTTCAACAAGATCATACCGGCGAATCCAAAGACCGCTTTCGATGTACACGAAGTCATCGATACCATGGTCGATGATGGTAGCTTCTTCGAAATCATGCCGGATTTCGCCGCCAATCTGGTTACCGGCTTCGCCCGCATTGACGGGGTTGTCGTCGGGATTGTGGCCAACCAACCAAAGGTAAAGGCCGGATGCCTGGACATCGACGCCTCGGACAAGGGCGCACGCTTTGTCCGTGTCTGTAATATCTATTCAATTCCGCTGGTCACCCTGGTGGACGTCCCGGGATTCTTCCCCGGCCTTTCACAGGAGCGCGGCGGCATCATCCGCCACGGGGCCAAGATGTTGTTTGCCTACGCGGCCGCAACCGTGCCGAAGATCACGGTCATCATGCGCAAAGCCTACGGTGGAGCATACCTTGCCATGTGCAGTTCCGACCTCGGGGCAGACCTCGTATTCGCATGGCCAACAGCCGAAATTGCCGTCATGGGCGCAGACGGCGCCGTGAACATTGTCTTTGGCAAGGAGATCAAGGCTTCCGATGATCCGGACGAAAAGCGCAAAGAGTTGATCGATTCCTACCGTGATGAGTTTGCCTCCCCCTACCAGGCGGCGGCAAATGCCCTGATTACGGATGTGATTGAGCCAAACAATACCCGCGGAACCGTTTCGCTTGGATTACGAACACTGCTTTCCAAACGGGAAACGCGTCCTCCGAAAAAACACGGTAATATTCCGCTTTAATTTATTGGAATTATCCCTAAAAGGAAAATATGCCAATCTTAGCAAGCAGCCCAATCTTGAGTTCCTTGGAACACATCATCGGCTTCCTCATCGTATTACTCGCCCTGACCCTGCTGTGGATCTTGACAGCCGTGATCGGCAAGCTCTTCATTCGCTCCAGCTCGACCATCCCGGCCGTGCCGAGTGGAAATGAACACGAACCAAGTGAAGAAGAGGTCGCCGCTATTGCAGCGTGCCTGTTCACGATCATGGGTCGCCGGTCCCGCATTGTCTCCATTCGAAGGGGGAGGAAGACAGATTGGAACCGCGAAGGACGTCGTGAGCATTTTTCCTCGCGCCGCATTCGCTGAACCAGTCCATTTATTTAACATTTCTCAAAGATGAAAAAACAATTCCGTATCACTCTTAATGACAAAACCTACGAGGTCGTCGCCGAAATCCTCGGCGAGGAAAGCGACGCCCCGGCGGCTCCTGCCCCGGGCGTGGCTCGCTCGGCTCGCGTTGCCAGCGCTGCAGCGGTTGCCCCCGCACCGGCACCGGCTGCTGCACCGGCTGCGGCTGGCCAAGGCGGCGTCCCCAGTCCTCTGGCTGGCAAGGTTGTATCAATCGATGTTCCCGTCGGGGCCGAGGTCACGGCTGGCCAGCAGGTTATCACCCTGGAGGCCATGAAAATGAACACGGTCGTCAGTGCTCCAGCAGGCGGCATCGTCAAGGCTGTTCACGTGGCAGCGGGTGACTCCGTTGAAGAAGGCCAAGCGCTTCTGACAATCGAATAATCGAACCCCCCGATAGCTATGGAATCCCTTCTGGACGTAATTCAGGCCACCGGTTTTGCTGACCTGCACTGGAAAATGGTCGTGATGTGGGTCATTATTGGCGCACTCATCTATCTGGCCGTGGGGAAGCAATTTGAACCGCTTCTCCTTGTTCCGATCAGCTTGGGAGCGCTGCTGGCCAACCTCCCGATCAACGATGTCATCATGCATGCCCCCGTTTACGATGAAGCGGGACACATGGTGACCTCAGGCGGGCTTTTCTATTACATCCAGATGGGGGTCAAACTGGAGATATTCCCTCCCTTGATCTTCATGGGCGTGGGCGCGTTGACGGACTTTGGTCCGCTGATCGCCAATCCCAGGACATTGCTCTTGGGGGCAGCGGCCCAGTTTGGCATCTTCGCCACCTTTTTTGCCGCCATAGGAATGGGATTCATTGACACGGAAGCGGCGGCAATCGGGATCATCGGGGGAGCAGACGGCCCCACTTCAATTTTCGTGGCCAACAAGCTGGCCCCGCACCTTCTTGGCGCAATCGCCGTGGCGGCCTATTCCTATATGGCCCTGGTCCCGGTTATCCAGCCACCCGTAATGCGTCTGCTGACTTCCGAAAGCGAGCGCAGGATCCGCATGCAATCACTGCGGCAGGTCTCCAAATTGGAGAAAATGATATTTGCCATCGTGGTCATGTCTTTCTGTCTGCTTGTCGTGCCGGATGCCGCTCCCTTGATCTCCATGCTCTTTATCGGCAACTTCATCCGGGAAAACGGCATGACGGAACGCCTGCTCCGCGCCGCCCAGAATGAAATTATCAACATCGTGACGATCTTCCTCGGCCTGACGGTCGGCTTGAAGATGGGATACGACAAGTTCCTCGATCCAAAGACCCTGGGTATTCTGCTTCTCGGTATTGTGGCCTTCGTCATCGCCACCGGCAGTGGCGTCCTGATGGCCAAGCTGATGAACGTCTTCAGCAAGAACAAGATCAACCCGCTGATTGGTTCAGCCGGGGTCAGCGCCGTCCCGATGGCCGCGCGGGTCAGCCAAGTGGAAGGCCAGAAGGCCGATCCAAGCAATTTCCTGCTCATGCACGCCATGGGACCGAATGTTGCCGGGGTTATCGGAAGCGCGCTCGCCGCCGGATATTTTATCGCCACATTGGGCGGTTGACCCAACTTGCAGTTGCCTATTTCGAAGGACATCGTTTAAGCTGTCCTCATGCTACGGCAATTTTTCATTTGGAGAGCGGAAAAGCGGATGGGTCGCTCCCAATACCGACTGGACAAACGCCACTATCAGGGGGTGTTCAAGCCCGGTTTCTTTGCCCATTTGAATTCAACGAAATTCTGGCAAGCAGACAATGACCCGTTTATCCGCTCCCGCAGGCGGCGCAAAAAGGTTCTCCTCGGGCTTTCCATCATCGTCTTGCTGGCCCTGAGTTGGGTGGTCATCGAAAGCTCCCGCGCACTGAGCTTGTTCTAGTTCTTCCCGTAGGGAAGATATCCGCTTAGCTGTGAGCTTGACTTGACTCACGCATTGAGCATTTTCCGGGCTTTCAAACGCCTTGGAACACCAAGGAATTGGACTCATCGAAATGGCCATCGAACTCAAAGACACCCTGAATCTGCCGAAAACCGACTTCCCCATGCGAGGCAACCTCGCCAAAAGGGAGCCAGAACGGTTTGCCCAGTGGGACAAGGAGGACCTTTATCACCGCACGCTGGAGAACCGGGCAGACGCCCCGATGTTCATTCTCCATGACGGCCCACCATACGCCAACGGTGACATCCACATGGGCCATGCCTTGAACAAGATTCTCAAGGACATCACGGTGCGCTACAAGACGATGCGCGGATTCAAGGCCCCCTACGTTCCGGGATGGGATTGCCACGGACTGCCCATTGAGCAGCAGATCCTCAAGCAGATCGGTGACAAGATCCACGACATGGAACCGCAGGAGCTGCGTCGGTTGTGTCACAGCTACGCACAGGACTGGATCAGCAAGCAGCGCGACCAGTTCAAGCGGCTCGGTATTCTCGGGGATTGGGAAAACCCCTACTCCACGGTCACGCACACCTACGAAACCGGGATTTTGAATGTTCTGCTGTCCCTGACAGAGAAGAACCTGATCCGGAAGGGACACAAGGCCGTGCATTGGGATCCCATTTTCCGGACGGCACTCGCTGAGGCTGAAATCGAGTACCACACGCACAAGTCCCCTTCCATCTACGTGGCCATGCCGCTGGTGGATCCGGGATCCATCGAGCCGGTGGCCCACCTCAAGAATGTTTCCCTGGTCATCTGGACGACGACCCCATGGACCATGCCAGCCAATCTCGGGGTCTGCATGCATCCGGAGTTTGAATATGTTGCGGTCGAGCACGAGGGGTCACACTTGGTGGTGGCAAAAGAACTTCTGGACGCATTCGCCAAGGACTGCGGCATCGAGAATCCCAAGGTTGTCGCAACATTTGGGGCAAGCGCCTTTGAAAGGGCCAAGGCCAAGCACCCCGTCTTCGAAGACGCCGAAAGCCTCGTCATGCTAGGTGAGCACGTGACCCTCGAACAGGGAACGGGTTGTGTGCATACTGCCCCGGGACACGGTGCGGATGACTTTATCATCGGACAGGCCTACGGCTTGCCGGTATTCTGTCCTGTGGATGACAAAGGATGTTACACGGATGAGTTTCCTGCCATGGCCGGGGAATTCGTATTCAAGGCCAATCCGAAGGTCGTGGAACTACTTCAGGAACGCGGCATCCTCCTGGCCCACAAGGAAGTTTCCCATGAATACCCGTACAGCTGGCGGAGCAAGCATCCGATTATTTTCCGGGCAACGGAACAGTGGTTCATGGAACTGGCTGATGGCGGGGTTCGTGAGCAGGCCTTGGAGCTGATTGAGAACTCGGTCGAGTGGATTCCACACTGGGGCAAGGAGCGCATCCGGGCCATGGTGGAACGCCGTCCTGAATGGTGTATCAGCCGGCAACGGCACTGGGGAGTCCCCATCCCCTCTGTCAGGAACCTGAAAACGGGCAAATCCGAGTTGCTTCCTGACGTGATCAGGAAATTCGTCGAGGTCGTGGCTGAAAAAGGCACCGATGTCTGGTACACGGAACCTTTGTCACATTTCCTGCCGGACGGATATGCGGAAGAGGATTACGAAAAGGAATTCGACATTCTTGATGTCTGGTTTGACTCAGGCGCCTCCCACGTGGCGGTTCTCGAGCAGGATGAACGCCTGCACTCCCCCGCTGATCTGTACCTTGAAGGAAGCGACCAGCACCGCGGCTGGTTCCAGCACGCCCTCCTGACAGCAGTCGGGGCCCGTGGAAAGGCACCATTCAAGAGTGTCCTGACCCACGGTTTCGTCCTGGACGGCAAGGGCCGGGCCATGTCCAAGTCTCAAGGCAACGTCATCTCCCCCCTTGATATGATCAAGCAATTCGGAGGTGATATCCTGCGCCTGTGGGTAGCCAGTACGGACTACCGGAACGATGTGGCGATGTCCGGTGAGATTATTAAGATCACCGCCGACGCCTACCGGACCATGCGAAACACCTTCCGGTTCCAACTCGGCAACCTGCATGATTTTGACACGTCAAAGGATCTCGTCGATCCCGCTGATCTGACCCCGCTGGACAAGTGGGCGCTAAACGAGTTGGCGGTCCTCACGGACAATGTGACGGAAGCCTACGAGCGCTACGAATTCCACCGGGTATACCAGTTGATCAACCGGTTCTACACGGTGACCTTGTCCGCCCGCTATCATGATTTCCTCAAGGACCGGCTTTACACGTTCCGCAATGACTCCCCCGAACGCCGCTCCGCCCAAACGGTGATTCATTACCATCTGGAAACCTTGAAGCGCCTGCTGGCACCGATTCTGGTCTTCACATCGGATGAAGCCAACTTGTCGGATGCCATCGCCGACTCCGTGCATCTGTCCGACTGGCCGGTGGTACCCGAAGCTTGGCGCAATCCGGAAACCGCCCGGGAAATTGATCTCCTCCTGGATCTGCGGGATCCTGTTAATGAGAAACTGGAAGGATTGCGGACGCGCAAACTGATTGGCAAGTCGGTTGAGGCCGCCTTGCAGTTCTCTCTCCCGAAGGGGTCCGAGCTGGCCCCGCTGATGGAGAAATACGCTGACCAGCTTCCTGAAGTCTTTATCGTTTCCTCCGTAAGCGTTGTCGCCGATCCGGATGCCGAGGAACTCGCTATTGAAGTTTCCGTTGCAGATGGAGAACGCTGTCCGCGCTGCTGGAGGACGGTTACCGAGAAAGTAGAAACGCCGCTTGGACACGTTTGTGAAAGGTGCGCCAACGCCGTCGAACCCTTTATCCATTAACCTTATTTAAAATTCCATATGCCTACGAAGAAATCGGCCAAAAAGAAATCCACCCCGGCAAAGAAAGCGGCAGCCAAAAAGGCTACCGCCAAGAAGGTAGTGACCAAGAAAGCTCCGGCCAAGAAGACAGTGGCCAAGAAAGCGGCGGCCAAGAAAACCGCTAAGCCCAAGGCGAGCGACCTGATTAAGGCCTCATCCCACACCCCGGCAATCTTCAAAGACGAATCGAAACGGATTACCAAAGTCTTTTTCTCCATGGACGATGTCCGGCAGGTTCTGCGGAAGCGGGCTGAGGAGGAGAAGATCGAGGCGGAGACCACTAAAAAGGCGACCAAGAAAGCCGTCAAAAAGGCCAAGCCCGCCGCGGAGAAAGTAGCTGAGGAACCGGCACAAAAGAGCAAACACCATGCGGCATCGCTTGATGATATTCTGGGGCTGGCCCCCTCAACCGGAAAACCAGCGAGAGGACCCGGCAACGTCCCACGGAAATACCAAAAGTATCATCGCCTGCTCATTGAGCTGCGGGATCATGTGCGCGAGGAGTTGAACCTGCACTCGAATGACACGTTGAAGCGTTCCCAAAAGGAGGATGCCGGGGATATTTCCATTTCAGTGGACGCGGGTACGGACAATTTCGACCGGGACTTCGCCCTTAGTTTGCTGTCTTCCGAACAGGAGTCGCTCAAGGAGATTGAGGCGGCTATCGAGCGTATTTACAAAGGTACATACGGTCACTGCGAAGTCACCGGGGACCCGATTGATCCGGAACGCCTTGAGGCCGTTCCATTCACCCGTTTCTCGCTTGAAGGGCAGCGCGAATTTGAATCCACCTCAAGGAAACGCGTCTCCCGGGCAGGAGCCTTCTTGAATGAAGGGTCCGCTGAAGCGATCAGTTTCGGGGACGATGACGACAACTAGGGCAGACAAGGCGGTCACTGCGACCGACACCCGGTCCTATGCATGGATCTGGAGTATCCTCTCGGTGGTTCTTGCCTCGGATCAACTCAGTAAATGGGTCATAGTCGAGCTATCCGGATTCCAGTTGGGTCTCTATCCGCCCTTCGGAGGGAAGGTCCTGATCCCGGGGTTTTTCAACTTGGCCTACGCGGTCAATCATGGGGCTGCCTGGGGCGTCCTGGAAGGATACTCCTGGTTGCTGGTCCTGTTTGCGGTAGTGGTGCTGGCGCTCATTGTAGTATTTCGCAAGGAACTGAACATGTCCGCCCTTTCCAGCCAATGGTGTTTTGGGCTAATCAGCGGGGGCATTATCGGCAACACCTTGGACCGGGTCTTCCGTGGCCATGTGGTGGATTTTCTCGACATTCGTCTCCCGGGGTACCAGTGGCCCACCTTTAATATAGCTGACTCAGCCATCGTGGTGGGAACACTTCTGTATATCTACTTGCAAACCAAACCAAGTAAATCAGGATAGGCCAAAGGCATGCGGGCTCATCCCGGTGACTTAAGAACAAATGAAGGCATGTATCAGGGAACACGTGAACAGGCTGGTCCTGATGATCAGCTTGGTCGTGCCTGCCTTGTTATGGGGGGAGGAATCTCCGGAAAGTACCATCCGCGAACAACTGAACCAGGTTGAGTCCTTGCGGAATGCCGGCGAATACGACAAGGGATTCAAATTGGCCAAAATAGCCATGGATTACGCCGTGGAATTACAACACCCGGCCCTTGAAGTGGAAGCGCATTATCAAACCGCACTGCTATTTTACTTCATTCATGACTACCCCAGAGCCCGGGCTGAAATGGAGATTGGACTGGCCCGGGCCAGAGTTCACGAATTGAGGGACCTTGAAGCAGACTTCCTAAGCGCTGAGGGTGTGCTGGAATGGAAACAAGGCAATTTGTCGGTCGCCTTGCCCAAGCTGCAATCCGCACTGGCGATCCGGGAAGCATCACAGAACTGGGCCAGCATGGCCAGTATCTCCAACAATCTGGGCATTATCTCCTATTCGCTTAAGGACTATGAGGAGGCCGCTGACTATTATCGTCAAGGGTTGGACATGCTGAAAAACGTGGAAAACCAGCGTTTGCAAGGCTCCCTCCTAAGCAACTTGGCGGAGGTCCTGATCCCCCTTGGTAAGCTGGATGAAGCGGAAGCCCACCTGCAGGAGGCGCTCCGAATTGAATTGGAGGCCAACGAACCCCGTGCAGTGGCCTACACCTATTTCAACCTCGGTGAACTGCATTCAAAAAGAGGGGATAGGAAAGTGGCCATTGCCTATTTTGAAAAAGCGCTTTCCCTGCAGGAGTCGACTGAAGACAAGTGGGCAATCGCCCTGAGCCGGCTTAGACTGGCCAAGGAACAGTGGTTTCTCGGGAATACTGAAGCCGCCCTGTCCCAACTTGCCAAAGGCCATGATCTGGCGAAGAGCCTCAATGCCTTGTCATTGCTCCAGGATTACGCGGGTCTGCTGTCTGAGATCTATGATTATACGGGTGATGCCTTGCTGTCACAATATCATGCCGAACAGCGTGATTGGATGAAGGGCAGAATCCAGTTGGATCAGATTGCCAGGGATCGGGAGCAGTCGGATATCCTTATCGTCGAGCGCTCGTCTGGGAATTCGATCTCCACAGTGCAAACGGTGACCATTGTTGTCCTTGGATTCCTGATTCTGATCCTGATCATCGAGAACGCCCGCCTGCGCAACCGCTCAAGAAGCCTCTAGGCCAATCCTCAGGAATCCAGACTCGGGATACCAATTACCGGGTCAATGTCCGCCTCGTAGTCAACGCCATCCATTCCGAATCCAAAGAGCTTGAGGAAATTTTCCTGATAACCGGAAAAGTCAGTCAGCTCATCAATCGTTTCGGTGTTCACTTTTCCCCAAAGCTGCATGACCTGCTCCTGGATTTCCGGTTTCATTTCCCAGTCATCCAGCCGGACACGACCCTCTTCATCGAAGCGAAGCGCACTGTCATTGTACATCAAGGTACGGAACAGACGGTCAATCTGGTGAATGCAGTCTTCGTGCAACCCGGATGCCTTCATGATCTTGAAAAGGACCGAAATGTACAACGGGACAACCGGGATAGCACTGCTGGCCTGAGTAACAACCGCCTTGTTGACCGAGATAAATGCTGCCCCTCGCTTGATTTTGAGCATGGCGTCAATTCGCTGGGCGGTGTCCCGGATGTGTTTTTTGGCCTGCCCGATGGTACCATTATTATAGACCGGCCAAGTCACCTCCGGACCGACATAGTCGTAGGCCACGGAATGACAACCCTCTCCCAGTACTCCGGCTGATTCCAGTTGCTCCATCCACCGTTCCCAGTCCTCTCCACCCATGACCTTGACCGTGGAGGCAATCTCCTCCTCCGTCGCCGGCTCGATCGTGATCGGTGCCACTTTCTTGCGGTCGGTGTCGAGATTGTTGGCGGTAAAGGATTGGCCGATCGGTTTCAGGGTGCTCCGGTAGGTTTCCCCGGTAACTGGATCCGTCCGTCGGGGAGAGGCCAAACTGTAAACCACGAGGTCGATCGGACCCATTTCGTTTTTAATAATCTCAATGGCCTCTGCCTTCAGCTCGTCCGAAAAGGCATCCCCATTGAGCGACTTGGCGAAAATGCCTTCTGCCTGGGCGGCCTTTTCAAAGGCAACCGTGTTGTACCACCCCGCTGATGCGGTGCTTCCATTGGCGGAGGCAGGACGTTCGAAGAAAATCCCGAGGGTGGCGGCACCGGAGCCGAATGAAGCGGCGATCCGCGATGCCAGCCCGTAACCGGTGGAGGCGCCGATAACGAGGACATTCTTGGGGCCGCCCTTGATGGGGCCCTTCTCCTTGATGAGGCGAATCTGCTCCTCAACATGCTTGGCACATCCCTCCGGATGGGCAGTAACACAGACAAATCCCCTGACTCTTGGCTTAATGATCATAATAGTACCCCTCGGAACCGTAGAATTTACCAAAGGGTGTGCAATGACAAAATTCCAATTGGCAAAGCCAACATACATCAGATGGGGACCCACCAGATTGACCTTTCCATGGTGAAAATCCTTCCATAGGGTCAAATTTCACCTGAGAAAGCGAAACGAGAATATACAATGAACCCACTCCACAACAAACACCGCCTGACTATCCAGATTCTGACCGGGATGGGGGTGGGCCTTGTGGTGGGTCTCCTATGCAATTTCCTGATAGAGGGAACCGAAGGCCTAGGATCCTTTGTCCAAGCCTATGTCGTGGAGGGGCTCTTCCGGTTGGTCGGGCAGGCATTTCTATCATTGTTGCAAGTCCTGGTGGTGCCTCTGGTTTTTGTGTCACTTGTATGCGGCACGGCGGCACTGGACGATGTGCGCAAGCTGGGTCGGATCGGGGCCCGCACCATCTTTCTGTATTTACTGACCACGGCCCTGGCCATATCGGTGGCGCTGGGCGCGGGCGTCCTCATCGGACCCGGCAAGGGGTTTGGATTATCCACGCAAACAACATTTGTGGCAGGTACCCCCCCCTCACTGGTGGATGTCCTGATCGGGATTTTTCCGAAAAACATCACGAGCTCAATGGCATCCGGCAACATGCTGCAGATCATCGTGTTCGCGGTTCTGCTGGGGTTGGCGCTGACCTTGTGCAAGGAACCGGGAAAGCGGCTTTTGGCGATTTTCAACGATCTCAATGAAGTCATCATGAAGTTGGTCTGGATTGTCATGCTGATTGCTCCATACGGGGTGTTCGGCCTGATTGCCGGGACTTTTGCCACACAGGGCTTCGGAGCGTTTGGTCCCTTGATGAAGTACTTTCTGTTGGTCCTCGGGGTATTGCTGCTCCATGCGCTTGTCACTTATCCACTCTTGCTAAAGGCTCTTGCCGGATTAAATCCGGTTCGTTTCATCAACAAGCTCCGGGAAGTCCAGATCTTCGCTTTTTCAACGGCCAGTTCCAACGCCACCATTCCGGTGACCTTGAATACCTTGGAAAACAATCTCGGCGTGCGTAACAGTGTGGCGTCCTTCACGGTTCCCCTGGGAGCGACCATCAATATGGATGGAACGGCCATCATGCAAGGGGTGGCCACCGTGTTCATTGCCCAAGCGTACGGGTTGGGCCTGGATTTCACAGACTACCTGATGGTCATCATAACCGCCACCCTCGCCTCCATTGGGACAGCCGGCGTACCGGGAGTCGGGTTGATCATGCTCAGCATGGTGCTCAAGCAAGTCGGATTGCCGGTGGAAGGCATCGGCCTGATTATTGGAATCGACCGCTTGCTGGACATGGTCCGGACGGCTGTTAACGTGACGGGTGACAGTGCGGTGAGTTGCATCGTGGCCAAACGGGAAGGTGAGCTGGACATGGATATCTACAACCGGCCCCTGAGGGAACTGGATGCAGAGGAAGCCTGATTTAGGGAGAAGGGTTCATTGCGTTTCCAGCTAAAGTCCGAATTTCAGCCCAAGGGCGATCAACCGGCGGCAATCCAAGCCCTCGTCGATTCACTGGAGTCGGGGAATCCCTTCCAGACGTTGCTGGGGGTGACCGGATCGGGAAAAACCTTCACCATGGCCAATGTGATCGAGCGGATGCAACGCCCCACCCTGATTCTCTCTCACAACAAGACACTGGCCGCGCAGCTCTATTCAGAGTTCAAGAATTTCTTCCCTGACAATGCAGTCGAGTATTTTGTCAGTTACTACGATTACTACCAACCGGAGGCCTATATTCCGGCCACGGATACGTTCATTGAGAAGGATTCTTCCATCAATGAGGAAATCGAGCGCTTGCGAATCGCAGCTACCAGCGCCCTGATCTCCCGTCCAGACGTAGTCGTGGTGGCATCTGTTTCCTGCATCTATGGACTGGGGTCTCCCGAGGATTTCAAGGCCATGATGATTCCGATCCGAGTTGGTGATGAAATCAACCGGGACGCCTTACTTATCCGGCTGGTTGAAAACCTTTACGAACGAAATGACATCCAGTTCAAGCAAGGCTGCTTCCGCGTACGGGGGGAAACAGTGGACATTTTCCCGGCTTATATGGAGACCGCCATCCGCGTGGAATTCTGGGGCGACGAAATTGAACGGATTCGTTCACTCGATCCACTGACAGGAGAAACAGGAGAAGCCTTTGAGCAATTCCACCTGTACCCGGCCAACCAGTTCATCACCCCGAAGGACAAAATGGAGAAAGCCATTGTCAAAATCCGGGAGGAATTGGAAGAGCGCGTCTTCGAACTGGAGAAAGCGCAACGTCTGGTGGAGGCGCAGCGCATCCGCATGCGGACGGAATACGACATTGAGATGATGCAGGAACTGGGATTCTGCCAGGGAATTGAGAATTACTCCCGGCATCTTGCTGGCCGGGAAGCGGGCGACCGGCCCTTTTGCCTGCTGGATTTCTTTCCCGAAAATTTCTTGACCATCATCGATGAAAGCCATGTCACGGTTCCGCAGATCGGTGGCATGTATAAAGGGGACCGCTCCCGCAAGGAACGCTTGGTGGAGTTCGGATTCCGCTTGCCCAGCGCACTCGACAACCGTCCCCTGCAAATTGATGAATTCAGACAGATTACCGGACAGACGATTCTTGTTTCCGCCACCCCTTCACCCGATGACTTGGAACGGTCAGCCGTAATTGCGGAACAAGTGATTCGACCGACGGGCCTGCTGGATCCATCACCTGTCATACGGCCTGCACAGGGACAAGTTGAGGACCTCATTCACGAAGTTTTGGAAGCGGTCGACAAGGGTGAGCGAGTGCTGGTCACCACCCTCACCAAGCGCATGTCTGAGGATTTAAGCACCTACTTGCGTGAGCGTTCCATCCGGGTCGAGTACCTGCACAGCGATATTGACGCCATTGAGCGTGTTGAAATCCTGCGCAACCTCCGCGCGGGCGAATTTGATGTATTGGTCGGCGTCAACTTGCTTCGTGAGGGACTGGACTTGCCGGAAGTGGCGCTGGTGGCCATCCTCGATGCTGACAAGGAGGGATTTCTGCGAAGCGCGACCAGCCTGATCCAGACGGCCGGACGGGCCGCCCGGCATGAAAAAGGCCGGGTGTTGCTCTACGCCGATACCATTACCCAGTCATTGCAAAAGGCAATCGATGTCACCACCGATCGCCGGGAAAAGCAGATGGCCTACAACAAGGCCCACAACATCACGCCGAGGAGTGTCCAGCGGGCCATTCAGGCCAGCCTGCACTACGGCAGAAAGGAAACCGCTGACCCAGTTTCCATTCATGAAGCTGGAGGAGACGAGGATGTCGCCACGATTATTGCGGAGCTTGAAGAGGAGATGCTAAGTGCAGCGGCTGACTTGCAGTTTGAGCGGGCAGCCGTCCTGCGGGATCAAATCGAGGCCCTGAAACATCCGGAAACCTTTGACGGGAAAAAACGAAAGCGAAAGCAATATCGGCGAAAGTGAATTCCGCCAAGGGGCCTCACCCGTAGCGCTGGTGCATCGCCCGGACAGGAAAATTCTTCCCCGGACAGACCGTGTGATTCCGGTCGACTTCCTTGTGGACGGAAAACGTGTATCGGTTTTTCAGGACATCACCCCCCAGGTAATCCACCAGCTCACGGAATGACGCCAGTTGCTTTTTTGAAGGATGGCTTTCCTGGAAATTCCCGACCAGGCAAATTCCAATTCCCTGCAGGTTGACAGCGCGCTTGCGAACATGACCACCTTCCAACTGTTTCTTCCACCGGGGACCAACTTCGATCTCCCCGTCACCGGAATCCAATCCATTCCCGATGACGAAATGATAAGCCAGGCCGTTCTCCATGCCACGGCGACGGTGGTTGCCATCATAGATTTTTGCGTTGCCGTGCTTGGTCGCGCTGTGATGCGCGACAATGTACTTCCACCGTTTCGTATCGATCCGCACACTCGAGACGAGGGACTCAATTCGCTGCCCGGAGCCACTGGCCAACGGGATTTGCAAGGATTGCCCGACTTTGATCAAGTCGGATTTCAATCCATTGGAGCGCTTGATCGAACTGACCGAAACCCCATAGCGAACAGCAAGTCCACTCAAGGTATCCCCACGGCGAACAATGTGGACACGCCCGGCAGCTCCCCAGAGTGAGTTCAATCCGGCTGGCAAAACCAGTCCGGCGATACCGATCATGAAATAGCGTCGATCCATAGGTCAAGCAGGTGGCATAAGGTACACGGATGAGCTTGTTCGAGTCACGCAGAAAATCCGCCCGGCATAATTTTCACTAATACGACCGATAAGTTTTTTGTGGTATTTTCCCGACAAGTTCCTAAGAACCCATTCATGAGCAAGGACATCACGACTCCCGATACCCCGGACCGCGAATCCATCGAGGGAACCATCCTCAGAAGCTACTGGCGCAACAACCTCCAACTGATGGGGATACTCCTGCTGGTATGGGCTTCGGTTGGCCTTGGATGCGGAGTGGTCTGGGCTGACTACCTGAACCAATGGGAACTGCCCGGCACAGGGTATCCTCTCGGGTTCTGGTTTGCCCAGCAAGGATCGATCCTGATCTTTGTCCTGTTGATCTTGATCTATGCGATCCTGATGAACCGATTGGACAAGCGTCACCACGAGGAGCGCGACACCCTTCTGCCCAAGCGAGAGCAGGGAGAGGAATCCTACACTGGCGAAGGCATCTAAGGGAAAGCAAGAAACATGACCGTACAAATTTGGACCTATCTTTTCGTGGGATTGACATTCGCCCTTTATCTGGGCATCGCCTGGTGGAGCCGGGTACGTGATACTCAGGGATTCTACGTTGCCGGCCGGGGTGTTCCTGCGGCGGCAAACGGCATGGCCACAGCAGCTGATTGGATGAGCGCAGCTTCCTTCATTTCCATGGCCGGATTGATTTCGACCATGGGATACGCAGGAGGCGTCTATCTCATGGGATGGACGGGGGGATTTGTCCTGCTGTCGCTTCTGCTGGCCCCGTACTTGCGCAAATTCGGTCATTTCACGGTTCCCGATTTTGTGGGCGACCGATACGACTCAAAGGTGGCTCGCATCATAGCCGTCATGTCCGCCCTGTTTGTCAGTTTCACCTATGTGGCCGGCCAGATGCGCGGGGTCGGGGTCGTGTTCAGCCGCTTTCTGGAAGTGGATGTGACGGTTGGAGTGGTGATTGGAATGATGATTGTCTTCATCTATGCCACCCTTGGGGGCATGAAAGGGATCACCTGGACGCAGGTGGCCCAATACTGGGTACTGATAACCGCTTTCATGATCCCGGCTATTGCCATCTCGATCAAGCTGACAGGAACAATCATGCCCCAAGCCGGTTTGGGAAGTGAATTGGTGGGAGAATCGGTGAGCCTGCTGTCCAAACTGGACGGTATCCAGAAGGAATTTGGATTTGGTCCCTACACGGAACCGTTCGTAGGCAAATGGGACAAGATGAACGTGTTTCTGGTCACCTTGGCATTGATGGTCGGAACCGCTGGACTGCCACACGTCATCGTACGATTTTATACCGTAAAGACTCCAAAAAGCGCTCGCTGGAGTGGCTTCTGGGCCCTGTTTTTCATCGCGGGCCTGTACCTGACGGCCCCTGCGGTGGCTGGGTTTGCCCGTTACTACATGCTGGAATCCCTGAACGGGACAACTCAGGAACAGCTCCCTGACTGGTTTCACAATTGGGAAAAGACTGGCCTGATTCTCTGGTATGACGACGGGGATGGACAGCTTCGGTATTCCGCCGGGGAGGACAATGAAATATTCCGAGCGGGCGGCATCGGATCAGCCGAGCTTTCCCATCTATCAAGGGATCATCAGCTTTGGCTGGACAGCAAGGGACTGGATGGACGTGATGCCCGGGCACTGCTGAGCGCGCGAGGCCTGAGCGGACCGGACCGGGACATCATTGTGCTGGCCACTCCGGAAATGGCTGAATTATCGAACTGGATAATCGCCTTCGTGGCTGCCGGGGGACTCGCTGCTGCCCTTTCGACAGCCAGTGGACTCCTATTGGTCATTTCCTCGAGTGTCGCCCACGATCTGTATTACAAGGTCCTCAACCCACGGGCCAGCGAACAGAAGCGTCTGCTGGTTGGCCGGGCAACGATTGGCGTAGCTGTAATCGTAGCGGGCCTTTTTGGCATTTATCCACCGGCCTTTGTCGGGCAAGTGGTTGCCTTCGCCTTCGGGTTGGCGGCCGCCAGCTTTTTCCCGGCCATCGTGTTGGGCATCTTCTGGAAACGAGTGGGCATGTTCCCTGCCATCGCCGGCATGCTCAGCGGTATTGGCCTGACCGCTTTCTACATTATTGGAACCGTCTTCTTCGGCATGGAAAAGTGGACGCTTGGGCTGACTGCACAAGGGATCGATCCGCAAGGAATCGGCGCCATCGGCATGTTCCTCAACTTTGCCGTGACGATGATCCTGACGCCTCTTTTCCCGGCCCCCGAAAAGCGTATCCAATCGCTGGTGGACAAGGTTCGTGAACCGGAAGGCTGGTCCCCACCCGTTGACATTGAAGCGGGCCCGGAACACTAGGACGCAACCAAATCAAGCCGGTGGCGGCGGTGGCGGTGGCGGTGGTGTTGATCCAGCGACAACATCAACCCTGAGAAATCCCGGATTGCTGTTGATGGCGGCCGACCGGCGATAAGTCACGTAGGTGATACCGTCAACAATCTCGGAAGAGACTTCCTGGACGGCGTTTCCGGACACCCAGTCATCAGCACCAAGTGTTGCGGATGTCTCAACCGTGTAGGTAACCCCTTCGGTCTCATGGTCGGCCCTGCGGGCAAAGGTGATCTCGAGGTACTTGACTCCTCCGAATTCAGACATGGCAACCACCGGAAGCCCATTCTGAGAAGGCGCTAGCGGATCCATTGCAAAGGCAAATTCAAAGAGATTGATAATGCCGTCTCCGTCGGGATCATCATTTTCGCCCCAGTTGGTCTCGTCCAAGTTGGCGCTGGCCCATGAGTTGTAGGCGAGGTTGACCGAGGGAGGGGGCGTGAGTGAGGACAGTTCGATGTCTGCAGGGATACTCAAGATCTGCCCTTCAGAGTTGCTGACTGTTGCCTCGTAAGTACCCGTTGTGGACGAATCCACGGCATTGATGAAATAAGCCGCACCCGTAGCTCCCGGAATCGGCACACCGTTACGATACCACTGAACTTGGGGCACCGGAAATCCTTGCGGAATGACCGACAAATAAACGCTCTCTCCCTTATCAACCGTGCAACCAGCGGGGTCAGCCAGAATATTCGGGGACTGAGGAAGGGAACTGCTCAAGGCAGAGAAGGAAAAATCGTCTATGGCAATGTCGCCAACATCGCTGGATGTGGTATCAACACGGAATTTCAATTGAATAGTCTGTGCGGGCAGATAGCTGGAAATCTCAATGGTTGCCCTCTTCCAGTCCGACCCGGTGGCGCTTTGCTGGCCGGATGCACTCCAGACCGACGG
>Ga0066377_10000010_pt1 | contig 50840 bp, 45 predicted proteins | sample Knorr_S23_td_Sur_FD_70946 | JGI IMG/M metagenome (GOLD analysis project Ga0066377, IMG submission 70946) | Marine microbial communities from Southern Atlantic Ocean transect - Knorr_S23_td_SurfaceB_ad_5m_LV_B | ecosystem: Environmental > Aquatic > Marine > Oceanic | place: Southern Atlantic...
TTCGTCCGAGGTGTTCGGATCAGCGAGGATGCTCTTCAGTTCAGCACGCTTGGCAGCATACTGGGCGACCATCCGCTCGCGCTTCTTGTTCCGTTCAATCATTGCTTTTTTAGCCATTATCGTCTCCTCAAATTATGCGTTAGCGGTGCTTTGGTTACGCTTGCGGAATGGGACGCCAAGCAGCTTTAGCAACTCGCGGCCTTCATCGTCTGAAGCGGCGGTTGTGGAAATGCAGATATCCATACCGAGGGTATACTTGCTGTGATCACCATGAGCTTCCGGGAAAATCGAGTGATCCGTAATGCCCAGCGTGTAGTTGCCGTTGCCGTCGAGGCGATCCTTGACACCCCGGAAGTCACGAATACCCGGCAGGGCAACCGCAATCAAACGGTAAAGGAATTCCCACATTTGGCGACCACGCAGAGTCACCATGACGCCGACCGGCATGCCTTCACGCAACTTGAAGTTACTGATGCTCTTGCGGGCCTTGGTCACGACAGCCTGCTGGCCGGCAATATTGCTGATTTCACGCGTGATTTCAGCGATCTGACCTTTTTCCGTGTTGGCGTCGAATCCCGTGTTGATGACGACCTTGTCGATCGACGGAACCTGATGGATATTTTCGTATCCAAGGGTTTTCTTCAACTCCGGCACAACCGTGTCGGAGTAGAACTGATGTAAATATGCTTTTTCCATTTTTATTAAGACCTTCTGGTTTCCTTATCCCGATACCGACCGAGACAATCCGGACCTGTGATGATCGATTAAAATTACTATTTCTTTGCTCCCGCCTTCTCGTCGTAGCGTGATGCCAGCATCACGTTTGACAGGTGGATCGAGTTCTCACGTTCCACGATCGCGCCCTCAGGGTTGTCCTGGGTTTTGCGCTCATGGTGCTTACGCTTGTTGATTCCCTCAACGAGGATACGATCCACGCGTGGCTGAACCTGAATGACCTTACCCCGGTCACCACGATGGTTACCGGCGATCACGACGACTTCGTCTCCTGCTTTGATTTTCCGTTTCATTAAAGAACCTCCGGGGCCAGACTGATGATTTTCATGAACTTCTTTTGGCGAAGTTCGCGGGCGATCGGACCATACACTCGGCTGCCACGCGGCTGTCCATCCGGATTGATGAGCACCACTGCGTTACTGTCGAACCGCAGGTAGCTGCCATCCTTGCGCCGGATCGGAGCCTTTGTGCGGACGATGACGGCCCGGCATACGGTTCCCTTCTTGACGCTGGCATCCGGGGACGAATCACGAACGTGAACGACGATTTCGTCGCCGACACCGGCAGTGCGCTTCATTTGACCAAGACGGCGAATCATCTTCGCCTCCTTGGCACCTGTGTTGTCGGCCACCTTGACCTTAGAAAGCATTTGAATCATAACGATACTCTCCTGATTAGAGGTTAACCGATTACCGGAGCCTTCTTCAGCACTTCTACTACGCGGAAGCGCTTCATCTTGCTCAGCGGGCGGGTTTCCATAATTGTGACACGGTCACCAACTCCACATTCGTTGGACTCGTCGTGGGCGTGTACAACCGTCTTCTTCTTGATCTCCTTCTTGTAAAGGTGATGGCGAATCTTGTAGTCGTAGGTCACCTTGACGGACTTGTCTCCCGAGCGGCTGCTCACGGTTCCGGTAATGGTCTTACGTTTTTTTCGATCTGACATTTTGCAAAACTCCTATCGTGTTTAAGTGGAATCGCCGCTTTAGGCGGAAACGGCTACCTTGCGCTTGGCAGTGGCGGCGGTTTCAAGCCGGGCGACATCCCGACGAAGTTCCTTAAGTAAATGGGGTTTATCCAATTGGCCGGTTCTCTTCTTGAGGCGCAGGTCAAGCAGCTCGTGACGCAGGTCACGGATTTGCTTTTCCAACTCAACGAGGGAAAGTTCGGCTACATCCTTAGCATTCAAAGACATGATGATTTGCTCCTCTTATTGGTCCTTGTGAATGAAGCGGCAACGCAGTGGCAACTTGCCGTCCGCCAGACGCATTGCTTCACGCGCTGCGCTCAGGCTGACTCCGCTGAGTTCAAAGAGAATGACTCCGGGCTTCACGTTGGCAGCCCAGAATTCGACACTACCCTTCCCCTTACCTTGACGGGTTTCAGCCGGCTTCTTGGTGATCGGCTTGTGCGGGAAGACACGGATCCAGACCTTTCCTCGACGACTGAGGTAACGATTGATGGCAACACGAGCCGCCTCAATCTGGGCTGCTGTGATAAGACCCCGGCCAAGGGCCTGGATTCCGTAATCACCGAAAGCGAGCGTATCACCGCCCTTGGCGTTTCCGCGATTGCGGCGACGCTGGGTCTTCCGGTACTTGGTTCTTGATGGCATTAAAGGCATGGCTTTTTTCTCCTGTCCTTAAAAATTATGATTACAAATTAGTTGAGGGCCTTCTCGTCATCCTCGAGACAGATCCAGCACTTGATACCGATCTTTCCATAGACTGTCCGTGCTTCGGTGAATCCGTAATCAATGTTGGCACGCAGTGTGTGCAACGGCACGGATCCGGCGCGCGCACTTTCGGTGCGGGCAATGTCGGCACCCCCAAGACGGCCGCTGACTTGCAGGCGGATACCGAGCGCACCCATGCTCATTGTTGTCTGAACCGCCTTCTTGATGGCGCGGCGGAAAGAGATTCGACGCTCCAGCTGCAAAGCGACACTTTCAGCCACCAGCTGCGCCACGAGATCCGGCTTTTTCACTTCCTGGATGTCCAGCAGAATGTCCTTCTTGATCAACTTGCTGAGAGACTCCTTGATCTTTTCCAGCTCGGCTCCCTTGCGACCAATAACGATCCCAGGACGGGCTGTGAAAACCTTGATGCGGACACGGTTGCCAGCGCGCTCGATGAAGATGCGCGGCACGGCGGCGTAACGAAACTTCTCCCCGAGGAATGTGCGGATCTGATGATCCTCCTTCAGGTTCTTGCCGAAGTCCTTCTTGTTCGCAAACCAGCGTGACTGCCAATCCCGGCGTACCGCCAGACGAAAACCGATCGGATTTACTTTTTGTCCCATAGCGAAATTAGTTGGTGGATTCTGTGAGGGTGATGCGCAGGTGGCTGGTACGCTTGCGGATCGGCTTGGCGGATCCACGGGCCGCAGCCTTGAAGCGACGGAAGGCCGGGCCTTCCTCAACAACAGCTTCCTTGATGATCAAGTCATCGGAATTTAAGTTGTGATTGTTCTCCGCGTTGGCGACCGCGCTGTGCAGGGTCTTGCGCAGAAGGCGAGCCGACTTGCGTGGTATGAAACGCAGCAATTCCAGCGCTTCATTGGCTGGCTTGCCCCGCAATTCCTTGGCGACCTGACGGGCCTTCTTCGGGGATACCCGGGTGTATTTTGTTAAAGAAACAACTTCCATGGTGCTACCTGCTCCTTACTTCTTGCTGTTCGGCTGATGGCCTTTGAATGTCCGTGTCTGGGCGAATTCGCCGACACGGTGACCAACCATGTTTTCAGTGATGTGGACCGGGGCGAAGCCCTTGCCGTTGTGTACTTCCAGATTCAATCCGACAAACTCGGGCGTGATCTGGGAGCGGCGGCTCCATGTCTTGATGGGGCGCCGGTCGTCCGTTTCCTGGGCCTTGGAGATCTTCTTCCAAAGTCCGGGGTCAACGAAAAATCCTTTTTTAAGTGAACGAGCCATATTTAATTCAGTTTTTGACCGTTAATTCGATTCGCTATCCTTATTTCTTCAGCTTGCGTCCATCACGACGCACCAGGATGAGCTTGTTGGATGCCTTGTTCTTGCGGCGTGTCGGGAATCCCTTGGCGAGTTGTCCCCAGGGGCTGACCGGATGGCCACCACCGGAAGTACGTCCTTCACCACCACCCATCGGGTGATCAACCGGATTCATCGCTACACCACGGACGCGGGGGCGACGGCCCTTCCAGCGATTCCGTCCAGCCTTGCCAATCTTGACATTGCCGTGCTCGGAATTGCCCACTTCACCGATCGTGGCGCGGCAAGATGCGTTGACCATGCGGACTTCACCGGAGGGCATGCGCAGGGTCGCCATGCCCTTTTCGATGGAAACCAACGTGGCTGCGCCACCGGCTGTACGGACCAATTGAGCCTTCGTGTTCGGACGCAACTCAATGTTGTGAACCTTCATCGCCGGCGGAACGAATTCCAACCGCATACTGTTACCGGGCTTGAATTCGGTAATGCCTGAAGCGTTGATGACCTTGTCTCCAGCTTTCAGCTTGTTTGGAGCAAGGATATAACGCTGCTCACCATCCGCATATTGGATAAGGGCGATATGGGCTGAGCGATTCGGGTCGTATTCGAAACGAATCACTTCCGCTGCCTCGTCGAGGCGGTTGCGGCGGAAATCGATACGACGGTAGAGTTTCTTGTGTCCACCCCCACGGCGACGGCTGGTGATACGGCCGTTGTTGTTCCGACCTCCAGTCCTCTTCTTGGATTCGGTCAAACGCTTGACCGGACGCTCCTTGGAGAGGCCTTCGGACTTCACGCCAACATGGAAACGCTGGGCGGGTGTGATGGGACGTTTTGAAATGATTGCCATGATATTAAGCTCCTGTTTGACGGCTCTTAGGCCATTTCGATGGTCGAACCTTCCTTCAGCCGGACAAAGGCCTTCTTGTAAGCCTGGCGACGCGTGACCTGGCCACGGCGTGCACGGTCCATCTTCATCTTCGGTTTCACGTTTGCCACGCGCACACTGGCAACCTCAACCCCGAACTGGGCCTCAATGGCCTGCTTGACGGATACCCGGTTGGCTTGGCGTGACACCTTGAAGGTGTACTCATTCGCATGCGAAGTGGCCTCAGTGGCTTTTTCCGTAATGACGTGCTCCAGAATAATTGAATCGCGGTGAATCATGTTAGTTACCTCCGTTCACACGGGCGAGCAGACGCTCCATTCCCTTTTCACTGACGATAACCTGATCGTAATTACACAGATCAAGGGCGTTCACGTCACTGGCTTCGTTAATTTCGACCCGGTTGATGTTGCGGGCGGCCAACAGGGTGTTGTCTGCCCAGCTGTCATCCAGAACCAGCAGCTTGCCGGTCGGAGCCACCTTCCCAAGCAGGTCGTTGAACAATTTGGTTTTTAGCTCGCTGACTTCCCACTTCTCGATCACGGCGACTTCTCCGTCCACCACACGATCAAAGAGTGCCCGGGAAAGGGCCAGCTTGCGCATCTTTTTGTTCACACTGTGACTGAAGTCACGCGGCTGCGGGCCGTGAGCCACGGAACCATGGTAGTGTTGAGGCCCAACCTTGGAACCCTGGCGGGCGGAACCGGTTCCCTTCTGGCGAAACGGCTTTTTACCGGTGCCATGGACAGTGGAACGTGTCTTGGTTGAAACTGTGCCCAGGCGCTTGTTGGCCTGTACGGCAAGAATGACTTGCTTCAGCGCCTGAAGGCCCTTGTCACCCTCAAACTGGGGTACAGGGAATTCCTTTTCAGCTGCGCTGGATCCGTCTGCGTTGAAAACTTTGATTTTCATCCGTATGCGTCTCCCTAAAATCAGGCGCTAATGCGCTTTTTGATGGCCTTGCGGACAAGGATTGTTGAACCGGTTGCGCCGGGAACCGAGCCCTTGACCAGAATCAGGTTCTTGTCGGCCAAAATCTTGACCACCTTGAGGTTTTGAACGGTGCGGCGGTCCGTGCCGAAGTGACCCGGCATCTTTTTGCCCTTGATCACCTTGCCCGGCCATTGACACATCCCGTAGGAACCACCACGGCGGTGGAACATGGAACCGTGCGAGGCGGGACCTCCGGCGAAGTTCCAGCGCTTCACGACGCCTTGGAATCCACGGCCCTTTGTTGTGCCGATGACATCAACCTTTTCCTCGCCGTCGAAAATATCCAGGGACAGGGTGCTGCCGGCCTCTTCTGTGGGCTCGCTGTCGAGGCGAATTTCCCGCAGATGGCGCAACGGGCTGGTCCCGGCCTTCTTGAAGTGACCGAGCGCTCCCTTGCTGGTGTTCTTTTCCTTCTTGGAACCGAACCCGATCTGAATAGCATTGTAGCCGTCCGTTCCAGCGCGCTTGACTTGCACGACTGGGCAGGGACCGGCTTCAATGACGGTTACAGGCACTAATTCCCCAGTCTCTGTGTAGATCTGGGTCATGCCGACTTTCTTACCTATCAGTGTTGTACTCATTTTTCTAAGCGGCAGGCGGGAACAACCCCAGATCCCTGCATTAGAGGATTAAAAAAGATGCTTGTCGGTCTGCCGCAGGAGTTTCCCGGCGAATTCCGGGCACTTTCCGATGCATAACCGCTTTTCCGGTTAGGAAAAAGGGAGAAGAAAAGGGGCCGGATGGCCCCTGTCAAATGAAATGCGGAAAATTCCGCGAAATAGAACGAATTAGTCGAATTAGACGTTGATCGTGATGTCGACGCCGGCCGGGAGATTGAGCTTTTTCAGCTCGTCGACAGTCTGGGCCGTCGGCTCCACGATGTCGATCAGGCGCTTGTGAGTCCGCTGCTCGAACTGGTCCATGGACTTCTTGTTGACGTGCGGGGAACGGTTGATGGACACCTTTTCGATGCGGGTCGGCAACGGAATCGGGCCAGCCACCCGTGCGCCGGAACGCTTGGCAGTGTCGACGATCTCAGTCGCGCTTTGATCAATAATTCTATAGTCGTAGCCTTGAAGCTTAATGCGGATACGTGGACCACTCATGTCTCTAAAATAATTTAATGGTTTTGTTAGGCGCCTCAGGTACGAGCCGGTGCGCGGGAAGATGTCTTGACGATGTCCTCGAGCATGCTGTTTGGCACTGGCTCGAAGTGGCTTGGCTCCATGGAGTAGGAAGCACGGCCCTTGGAAAGGGACCGAACGTCCGTGGAGTATCCGAACATTTGCTCAAGCGGAATGTTGGAGGAAATCTTGGTCAGGTTGTTCTTGGTCTCGATGCCTTGAATCACACCACGGCGACGATTGATATCACCAACGATATCCCCTTGGAATTCTTCAGGTGTTTCGACCTCAACCTTCATGATCGGCTCGAGCAAGACCGGCTTGGCCTTGGCCATCGCATCACGGAAGGCGAAGATACCGGCCATCTTGAAGGCCATTTCCGAACTATCAACCTCGTGGAAGGAACCGAATACGAGACGAACCTTGAAGTCCACCACCGGATAACCGGCGATCGTACCGTTCCGACTGGCCTCCTTGATACCTTCCTCGGTTGGCTTGATGTACTCCTTCGGAATGACACCACCGACGATTTCGTTGGAGAATTCGTATCCCTTACCTGCGTCAAGCGGCTCGATCTTGATGTCTGCGTGACCGTATTGACCACGACCACCGGACTGACGAACGAACTTTCCGTTACCATCGGCCGGATGGGTGATCGTTTCGCGGTAAGCAATCTGCGGCTTGCCGACACCAGCTTCCACCTTGAACTCACGGAGAAGGCGATCCCGGATAATATCCAAGTGCAACTCGCCCATTCCGGCAATAATGGTTTGGCCGGTTTCCTCATCGGAAGATACGACGAAAGTCGGATCTTCTTCAGCCAGGCGCTGGAGTGCGATGGAAAGCTTTTCCTGGTCGGCCTTGGAGGCGGGCTCAACACTCATGCTGATAACCGGCTCCGGGAATGTCGGCGGCTCAAGTATGATATCCGATCCCTTTTCCGCCAAGGTGTCACCAGTGCGAACATTTTTGGCACCAATGATGGCCACAATGTCACCCGAATACGCCACATCAATGTCTTCACGGCGATCGGCGTGCATAACCATCAAACGGGAGACACGCTCGGCTTTTCCAGTACGGGCATTGTAGAGGGTCGACCCCTTGTGCAAAACACCACTGTAAATACGATAAAAGACCAGCTTGCCCACGTATGGATCGGTAAAGAGCTTGAATGCCAAACCAACAACCTTGTCCGAATCATTGGGCTCGACCTCCAGCAACTGGGTGTCGTCAGACATGGAATGCCCTTTCTGGGGGGCGATTTCCAGCGGGCTGGGCAGGTAATTGATAACGGAATTCAGCAGCTTCTGGACACCCTTGTTTTTAAAGGCAGTGCCCGGAATCACCGGAATAAAATGGTGAGAGAGCGTTGCCCGACGAATACCGGTCATGAACTCGTCATCGGTAATTTCCTCACCTTCGAGATACTTTTCAGCCAAGTCGTCATCGAAGGCAGCGATATCCTCAAGGAGGGTTTCGCGGTATTCCTTGGCCTGTTCGATGTACTCCTCGGGAATATCTTCGGTCGAGAAGTTGGCGCCTGTCGCATCATCCTTCTGGTACAGGTGGGCCTGCATCCGGATCAAGTCAATCAGACCAATGAAGTCTTCTCCGGCACCAATCGGCAGATAGATCGGGTGAGCGTTTCCACCCAGTTTGTTGCGAATGTCATCAACGGCACTGAAAAAGTCAGCACCCGTACGGTCCATTTTGTTAATGAAACAAATACGAGGCACCCCGTACTTGTTCATTTGACGCCATACGGTTTCAGACTGCGGTTGCACACCAGCAACAGCGCAGAAAACGGCAACAGCACCATCCAGCACCTTCAGGGAACGCTCAACTTCAGCGGTGAAGTCAACGTGTCCGGGGGTGTCGATGATGTTGATCTTGTGGGGAATATCCTCGTATGGGCCGCGCTTGGTAACCCACTCGGTGGAAATCGCCGCCGAAGTGATGGTAATACCACGCTCACGCTCCTGCTCCATCCAGTCGGTGGTGGCAGCACCTTCGTGCACTTCACCAATCTTGTGGATCTTGCCTGAGTAGAAGAGAATTCGTTCGGTAACGGTGGTCTTGCCGGCGTCAATGTGCGCGGCGATACCAATATTACGCTGGAATTCAAGCGGCACCTGACGATCAGGTGAATTGGCGGAGGAAACTTTCTTCGGATCTAATTTGCTCATGCGGATTTCCCAATCGTATGATTACCAGCGGAGGTGAGCAAATGCCCGGTTGGCCTGTGCCATCCGGTGGGTGTCGTCCTTCTTCTTCACCACCGAACCGGTATTGTTGTAAGCATCCGTAATTTCAGCAGCAAGATTCTCGTACATGGACCCACGGCGTGCGCGGGCAGCGGCGACGAGCCAGCGGAACGCCAGGCTTTGCTGGCGATCAAAGCTGATTTCGAGTGGAACCTGATATGTTGTACCGCCAACACGGCGGCTCTTCACCTCAAGTTTCGGACGGATGTTCTCCAAAGCACCCAACAACAGGTCGATGGGATCGCCTTTTCCGAGATTCTCACTTACTTTCTCAAAAGCTCCGTAAACAATCTTCTGTGCGATGGACTTCTTTCCATCGTTCATAATCACATTGATGAGATGGCTCACCAGTGTGCTGTTGTACCGGGGATCCGGTGTGTGTTCGCGTTTTTCTGCTCTGCGCCTACGTGACATGGTATTCCTCTGAAATTAGTTTAAATGATCAACTCTTGGGTCGCTTGACGCCATATTTGGAGCGGCTGCGGCGACGCTTGTCCACGCCAGTACAGTCCAACGTGCCACGCACGATGTGGTAACGCACACCCGGCAAGTCCTTGACACGACCACCACGAACGAGAACAACGCTGTGTTCCTGGAGGCTGTGGCCCTCGTCAGGAATGTAGGCGATGACCTCATATCCACTGGTCAAGCGGACCTTCGCCACCTTACGGATAGCGGAATTCGGTTTCTTGGGAGTACGGGTCATGACCTGGGTGCAGACGCCGCGGCGGAAAGGATTCTTGCGCAAAGCCGGAGACTTGCTCTTCACCTTACTGGAAGTGCGTGGCTTGCGGACAAGTTGGTTAATTGTTGGCATAGCTGTGATTTCGAATTTAGAAAAAGCGGTGAACGTAGAGGTTTGGATTTTGACCGCAAGTTTTTTTTAGAAAGAAACTCGCATTGAAGAAAATGGATGCCGGTTGCCGGAAAAACCGGGCAACCGGCATCGTGTAAAATTATCGGACGGCAATTAACCGGCGTCGGCTTCACCCTCCTGCTCTTCCTCGGCGGCTGGCACCGGAGCGAGCGTGTTGATTTTCAAGCGGCGGTATTTCGGCAATCCGGTACCGGCAGGAATCAGGTGACCCATGATCACGTTTTCCTTGAAGCCTTCCAGATTGTCGACCTTTCCGAGGGTGGAAGCATCCGTGAGAACACGGGTGGTTTCCTGGAAAGAGGCCGCTGAGATAAAGCTTTCAGTCTCGACGGAGGCCTTGGTGATGCCAAGCAGGATCGGCTCACCCTCTGCCGGCTGACCACCCGCTTCGGTGATCCGCTCGTTCTCGAGGATGAAGGTTTCCTTGTCGATCTGCTCACCCCAGAAGAATTCACTGTCACCCGGCTCGGTAATGCGAACCTTGCGCAGCATCTGGGAAATGATCAACTCGATGTGCTTGTCATTGATGGTAACCCCCTGCAGACGGTAAACCTTCTGGATTTCGGAGAGGAGGTATTCCTGGACCGCGTTGGGGCCGAGAATTTCGAGGATCTCGTGTGGATCGGCTGAACCTTCAGTGAGGTGCTGGCCCTTGTAAACGACATCCCCGATCTGGACAATGATGTGCTTGCCGTGAGGGATGAGGTGTTCCTCTTCCTGTCCGGACTCCTGATCGGTCACCACGAGGCGCTTCTTGCCACGAACAGTTCCGTTCATGGAAACAACACCGTCGATCTTGGCCATGTCAGTAGCTTCCTTCGGGCGGCGAGCTTCAAACAACTCAGCGACCCGCGGGAGACCACCGGTAATATCCTGGGTCTTGGAAGCCTGACGCGGGGTCTTGGCCAGCAGGGAACCCCCTTCGATCTCGTCGCCGTCGACAACCGATACGGTCGCGCCGGTTGGGATGGCGTAGGTGGCCAGCATCTTTTTTGGATCGTTGGCGTCCACGACCTCGATCTGGGGAGCAAGGTCTTCCTTGTGTTCGATGACCACGGTGGCGATTCGTCCGGAAGACGGATCGATTTCGCGTTTCACGGTCACCCCGGGGATCATGTCGTTGAAACGGATGATTCCGGACTTCTCAGACAAGATCGGCACATTGAACGGATCCCACTGGGCCAGCTTGGTACCTTCCTTGATGGAATCCCCGTCATTGACGGTCAGGACCGCACCGGCCGGGATGTTGTAGGTTTCGAGTTCCTTTTCGTTGTCATCGATGATGGCAACTTGCCCGGTCTTGTTCAGCACAACACGGGAAGCTCCCCCACCCACTTCAACGAGACGGAGCCCGGTAAACTTCACGACACCAGTGTTCTTAACCTCAATATCGGCACTCTGGGCGAGCGCGGAGGCAATACCACCAATGTGGAACGTACGCATCGTCAACTGTGTACCCGGTTCACCGATTGACTGGGCGGCGATGATACCAACAGCGGTGCCGATTTCCACCAGGTCGTTGGTGGCTGGATTGATACCGTAGGCCTGTGCGGAGAGGCTGTTTCGACGGGCGTGTGTCAATGGAGACATCACCTTGACCCGCTCAATGCCAAGCTCGTCAATACGTGCGGCAATTTCCTTGGTGACCATCTTGCCGGCCTTCAGGACAACTTCGTCCGGATCGATCGGATTGCGCACCTCAAGGGCGACACAACGGCCGATGATACGCTCACGCAGAGGAACGATTTCCTCGTCACCTTCATAAATGGCAAACTTCCAGATACCATCGCGATTGCCATCGTCGTCACCGGTGATGATGACATCCATGGCGACGTCACACAGCTTACGGGTCAGGTATCCTGCGTCAGCGGTCTTGAGCGCGGTATCGGCAAGACCCTTACGGGCACCGTGCGTGGAAATGAAGTACTCGAGAACGCTCAGGCCCTCACGGAAGGAGGAAAGAATCGGGCGTTCGATAATTTCACCGGACGGCTTAGCCATCAAGCCACGGGTCCCACACAACTGGCGAACCTGCTGCTTGTTACCACGAGCACCGGAGTCCATCATCAGGTAGACCGGATTGACCTCCTTCTTGCCATCATTGTTCTGCAAGTGCGAGAACACCGCCTGGGCAATTTCGTCGGTCGCCTGTGTCCAGATGTCGACCACCTTGTTGTAGCGCTCGCCACCGGTGATGATCCCCTTGCGGTACTGGTTGGCCACCTCGCTGATCTTGTCACGGGCACGAGCAACGATCTCGGTTTTTTCCGGCGGTATGATCATATCTTCCATGCCGATTGAGATGCCCGCCATGGTGGCGATCGAGAAACCGGTTTCCTTCAGGCGGTCCAACATGCGGATGGATTCCTCACGTCCGGACACTTGGTAGGTGTTGTTAATCAGCTCCCCCAGCTTCTTCTTGGCCACCGGGAAATTGATAAAACCAAGACCTTCCGGCCAGATGCCACTGAAGATGACGCGTCCAGGGGTGGTCTGGATGACCTTCTTCTTGGAATTGCCGTAACTGGTCTCCGTTCCGTAATCCGGATTTTCCAGACGAATCCAGTCGTGCTTGTTGATGACCCCGTCCGCCTCTGCCAGAAGAACTTCATCAAAGGAGGCGAACATCGGAACGTGGTCGTCCTTCCCCGGTTGCTCACGCGGCTCGATCGTCAGGTAGTAGGACCCGAGGACGATATCCTGAGACGGGGTGAGGATCGGATCGCCACTGGAAGGCGAGAAAATGTTGTTGGTACTCATCATGAGCAACTTGGCTTCCAGAATGGACTCCAGACTCAATGGTACGTGAACAGCCATCTGGTCACCATCGAAGTCCGCATTGTAAGCGGCACAGACGAGCGGGTGCAGACGGATGGCGTCACCTTCAATCAGGGTCGGCTCAAACGCCTGGATGGACAGGCGGTGAAGGGTCGGCGCACGATTCAGGAGAACCGGGTGACCCTTGGTGACTTCTTCAAGAATGTCCCATACTTCAGGGGAACGCTTCTCGATCATCTTCCGGGCACCCCGAACAGTATGGACAAAGCCCAGTTCCTTCAGGCGGCGGATGATGAACGGTTCGAAGAGGACAAGCGCCATTTTCTTGGGCAAGCCACACTGGTTCAGCTTCAGCTCCGGACCGATGACAATCACCGAACGACCTGAATAGTCGACACGCTTACCAAGAAGATTCTGGCGGAAACGACCCTGCTTGCCCTTGAGCATGTCACTCAGGGACTTGAGGGGACGGTTGCCGGCACCGGTAACGGCGCGACCGTGACGGCCATTGTCGAACAAGGCGTCGACCGCTTCCTGCAACATGCGCTTCTCATTGTGGATAATCACATCCGGGGTCTTGAGAAGGAGAAGGTTCTTCAAGCGGTTGTTCCGGTTGATGACACGGCGGTAAAGGTCATTCAAATCGGATGTGGCAAAGCGGCCACCTTCCAGGGGAACCAGCGGACGCAGGTCCGGCGGGATCACCGGGGCGACCTCCAAGACCATCCACTCGGGACGGGATTCCGATTGAATAAAGCCCTGAATAACCTTCAGGCGCTTGGAAAGCTTCTTCTTGATCTGCTTGGAACGAGTGTTGTGCATCTGCTCGTGCAACTCGTCAACAACGGACGGCAAGTCCATGTGCTCGAGGATCTTGCGAATCGCACCGGCGCCCATTTCTGCTTCGAAGGAATCAAATCCGTATTCGTCAATGGCGGCCTGATACTCCTGCTCGGTCAACAACTGGCGTTGCTCCAGAGGGGTCTTGCCCGGATCCACAACGACATAGTTTTCGTAGTAGATGACCCGCTCAAGGTTGCGGGCGGTCAGGTCGAGCAGCAACCCGAGCCGGCTCGGCATGCTTTTCAGGAACCAAATATGGGAACAGGGTACGGCCAGCTCGATATGGCCCATGCGCTCACGGCGGACCCGGCTGACGGTGACCTCCACTCCACAGCGGTCACAAATCACACCCTTGTACTTGATGCGCTTGTACTTGCCACAAGCACACTCGTAATCCCTGACGGGACCGAAAATGCGCTGGCAGAAAAGACCACCCGGTTCCGGCTTGAAGGTACGGTAATTGATGGTTTCCGGATTCTTGACCTCTCCCCGGGACCAACTGCGGATGGCATCCGGTGAGGCAATTGTAATGGAAACCTCGTCAAAGGACTTGTCTTTTTCAAATCCGAGGAGGTCGCGGGCTTCGCGTGTCTGAAGTTCGTCACTCATGGCAATTCTGGGAAAATAATTTCGAGTTCAATCAGTTAGCGAAAGCGGATGCCAAAGGATCCTGATCGCCCAGTTTAATATCGAGACAGAGACTCTGCATTTCCTTCATCAATACGTTGAAGGATTGCGGAGTACCGGCCTGCAGACTGTTGTCCCCCTTGACAAGGGATTCGTAGATCTTGGTTCGGCCCGAAACATCGTCAGACTTCACAGTCAAGAGTTCCTGCAAGGTGTAAGCGGCGCCGTAGGCCTCAAGTGCCCAGACCTCCATCTCACCGAAACGCTGACCACCGTATTGCGCCTTACCACCAAGCGGCTGCTGGGTGATGAGACTGTACGGGCCAACCGCGCGGGCGTGAATCTTGTCCGCAACCAGGTGATTGAGCTTCAACATGTAGGTGTAGCCCACAACAACTTCCTGGTCCAGGCGATTGCCCGTCCGGCCGTCGTAAAGGAAGCTCTTGCCCGTGTCAGGCAAATTGGCTTCCCGCAGGTATCCCTTGATCTGCTCTTCCTGGATTCCATCGAATACCGGAGTGGCAATCTTGATGCCGAGCATCTTACAAGCATATCCAAGGTGACACTCGAGAACCTGGCCGACATTCATTCGACTCGGAACCCCAAGCGGATTCAAGCAGATGTCCACGGAGGATCCGTCAGCAAGGTACGGCATGTCTTCCACCGGAACGATCTTGGCTACAACGCCCTTGTTCCCGTGGCGTCCAGCCATCTTGTCCCCGACTTGGATCTTGCGCTTGGTGGCGATGTAGACTTTCACATTCTTGACCGTGCCCTGATCGACATCGTCACCCGACTCGACCGCCTCGATCTTGCGTTCCTGTTCAGTCTCCAGCTCCTCAAACTTGCTCTTGAAGCTGTCGATGATCTCCATGATCTTGATTCGCACCGGAGAAGGATCGATTTCAATGGACTTGTAGACCGATGCCAGCTTTCGCAGAAGCGTCTTGGTGATTTTCCGGTTGGCGGGAATGATGATCTCACCGCTCTCGCCATTGATCACGTCCAGAGGAATCTTTTCCCCGAGGAGAATATTGGAGAGGCTTTCCGTCAGGGATTCGCGCAGGCGATCCATCTGGGTCCGGTACTCCTCGTTTATCTTCTTGATCTGACGGCGGCGGTCGGAAGCTGAAAGCTTTTCAGACTCACCGTCAACACGGCTGGAGACCTTAACGTCCATGACGATACCCGTGGTTCCTGATGGAACCACCAGTGAGGTGTCCTTCACGTCCGCAGCTTTCTCACCGAAAATGGCTCGAAGCAGCTTTTCTTCTGGAGCAAGTTCGGTTTCACTCTTCGGAGTGATCTTACCGACAAGGATATCCCCCGGCTTCACTTCCGCACCAACGCGAATGACACCGTCGTGATTCAGGTTCTTGAGAGCCTCTTCACCAACATTGGGGATGTCCCGGGTAATTTCTTCAGGACCGAGCTTTGTGTCACGGGCAGTTACCTCAAATTCCTCAATGTGAATGGATGTGTAGACGTCATCCTTCAGCAGGCGCTCACTGATGAGGATAGCGTCCTCAAAGTTGTAGCCGTTCCACGGCATGTAAGCAACGAGGACGTTGCGGCCGAGTGCCAGTTCCCCGTCCTGCGTGGCAGCACCGTCAGCGAGGAGGTCCCCGGCCTTGATCTTCTGACCGCGGCGAACAACCGGCTTTTGGTTGAAACAGGTTCCTGCATTGGAGCGGAGGAACTTCCTAAGCGGATAGACGTAAAGTCCGTTCTTCGAATCCGATTTGCCCTTCTTCAGCGCCTTTGGAGTCACTTCGCCGTCAGCGGTGACCACGATCTGCTTCGCATCCACCATTGCCACAATACCGTCAGCGTCCGCGACCGTGACCGTCTTCGAGTCACGCGCCACGCGCTCCTCAATACCGGTTCCGACGAACGGAGCCTGTGTGCGCAAGAGCGGCACACCCTGGCGTTGCATGTTGGATCCCATCAACGCCCGGTTGGCGTCATCGTGCTCAAGGAACGGAATCAGGCCAGCGGCGACGGAAACAACCTGCTTCGGGGAAACGTCCATCAGATGGACCTCCTCCGGGTCGGTTTCAATGAAGTCATCTCCCTTACGGGCGGTGACACGACCTTCAAACTTGCCGTTCTTGCCAATCTTGGAATTGGCCTGGGCGATAACCTTTCCCTCTTCCTGGTCGGCATTCAGGTAAATGACCTCGTCCTTTACCTTCCCCTTCTCGACCACGCGGTAAGGAGTTTCGATAAATCCGAACTCATTGACCTGGGCATAAGTGGAAAGACTGTTGATCAGACCAATGTTCGGACCTTCCGGTGTCTCAACCGGACAAATCCGGCCGTAGTGCGACGGGTGAACGTCACGCACCTCAAAGCCGGCGCGGTCACGGTTCAAACCACCTGGACCCAAGGCCGATAGACGGCGCTTGTGGGTGACTTCGGCCAGCGGATTGATTTGGTCCATGAACTGGCTCAACTGACTCCGGGCGTAGAAATCACGGATGACCGTGCTCAGCGCTTTCGGGTTAATGAGTTTTTGCGGTGTCACGGAATCAACGCTCTGATCGTAAAGGGTCATGCGCTCCTTCACCAGACGCTCAGTCCGGGCCAGTCCGATTCGACACTGGTTCATGAGGAGCTCACCAACTGTCCGGACACGGCGGCTTCCCAAGTGGTCGATGTCGTCCACAACTCCATCGCCCTTCTTCAGGCGGATCAAATACTTGGTCGCTTCCACGACGTCCTCTACCAGGACGGTGCGCGCTTCCAGATCGGTCTCGAGTGACAGCTTCTGATTGATCTTGTAGCGGCCAACGCGGCCCAAATCGTAACGCTTGGGATCTTGAAACAAGCGTTTCAGGAGTGCCTTGGCGTTGGTGGTTGTCGGCGGTTCGCCAGGACGCAGGCGCTTGTAGATATCCTTAAGGGCTTCCTCTTCATTCCGAGTCGGATCCTTCTTCAAGCAACGGATGATCGCACCGTCATCCACCGTCGTGTCAATGACACGGACTTCATTAATGCCGGCAGCCTCAATGCTGCGAACAATGGTTTTGGTCAAAGGCTCAAATGAGCGGGCCAGAACAGCGCCCTTGTCGGCGTCAACGAGGTCCTCCACCAAAACAAGGCGGCTGACGCTTTCCATCTTGAGGGCCTTCGATACTTTCAGATCCTCGATGTTGTAAAAGAAATTCAGGATCTCGTAGTCGCTGCCGTACCCCATGGCACGCAACAAGGTCGTGATCAGGAACTTACGGCGACGACGACGGCGGTCCAGATAGACATACAGCAGGTCATTTTGGTCAAACTGCGTTTCCAGCCAGGTGCCGCGGTCAGGGATGATGCGGAAGCTGAAAAGCGTCTTGCCACTGGTGTGAGGCGTCGTCTCAAAAGCAATCCCAGGGGAACGGTGGAGCTGGCTCACCACGACGCGCTCGGCACCATTGATGATGAAGGAACCACGCTCGGTGATCATCGGCATCTCGCCCATGTAGATCTCCTCGTCCTTGATGGAGTCCTCCTCGCGCAGACGCAACTTCACGTACAGTGAGATGGAATAGGTGACACCTTCGCGGATGGCTTCCATTTCGGTCATCTTCGGACCCGAAAGCGTGTAGGAGACGTACTCCAGGCTGCAGCGCCCGTCGTAGCTCTCAATCGGGAACACCTCCCGCAAAACGGCCTCGAGGCCAAGATGCTGGCGCTGGGTCGGTGGCAGGTCTTCCTGCAAGAATTCCTTGAAGGAATCGCTCTGAATTTGAATCAGGTTCGGTGGTGCGATGACTTCTTTCAGTTTCCCAAAGTTTTTTCGGTCAGACATGATGAATTACAGATTTTGTGAGGATGATCGGCTTCCTGGAAACCAGACGGCAACTCAACGCATTGCGTTGCCGTCTGGGCTCCCTTCCGGGTGAGTTAAAACAGGCAGAGCTGGCAACCCCCCTTGCGGGGATTGCCAGCTTACCTTGATAAACTGTAAGTGCTGATTTCTCAGTTTTACTTGATTTCGACTTCGGCGCCTGTGGCTTCCAGTTTCTTCTTGAGATCTTCGGCGTCGTCCTTGGTGGTGGCTTCCTTGATAGCCTTCGGTGCACCTTCGACGAGGTCCTTGGCTTCCTTGAGGCCGAGACCTGTGATGCCGCGAACTTCCTTAATAACAGCAATCTTGTTGCTGCCGAAGCTCTTCAGGATAACGTCGAACTCGGTCTTTTCCTCTTCAGCGGCACCGGCTTCAGCAGCCGGAGCTGCTGCAACTGCAGCGACAGGAGCAGCAGCGCTTACGCCCCACTTTTCCTCGAGGTCCTTGACCAAACCGGCGATGTCCAGAACGGACTGGTTGCTTAGCCATTCAATGACGTCTTCTTTTGTGATATCTGCCATGATTTGTATCTCCTTCTGAGACAACTAGCGCTACTGACACCCCTTGTGCTTTGGCTGTTTAAGGAGACTTTCTCCCTAGTTGCTTCCTTCAGGTTAAAAATTCGAATTATAAAAAAATGATTACTCTCCCTTGTCGGCCTTGGCCTGGAGAACGTTAAGCAGCCCTTCTGGAACTGCCTGGATGATCCGGACCATTTGCGTGCCAGGCTGGTTGAAGAGTCCCAACAGCTGGGCCTTGAGCACTTCCTCCGGTGGCAGCTTGGCCAGCGCGGAAACCTGATCAACGTCGATGCTGCCCTTGTCGAGCGCACCACCCTTGATTTCGAGCTTCTTCTTGTCCTTGAAGAACTTCTCCAAGGCCTTGGCGACTCCGGGGGCATTGTCCCCGCCCACGACGATCGCAGTGGGCCCGGTCAGTTTTTCTTCGTCCAAACTAACTTCCCGCTCAGCGGCAGCCAGTTTCAGGATGCGGTTCTTGACCACGTGAAATTCGGCCCCAAGACCGGCCAGGATGTGGCGCAGCTCTTCGGTTTCCGCAACGGTAACGCGCTGGAAGTCCGCCAAAAAGACGTAATCCGACTTGTCCAGATAGGAGCCAACTTCTTCTACCAGAAATTTTTTCTCAGGTTGCATGATGTAATTCCTTCCAAATTAGAGGTTGGCAAAAACGCTGCTTTCCAAACGGACTCCTGGAGTCATCGTTCCGGAAATGCCAGCGGACTTGATGTAGGTGTGTCCCTTCAGGGAATCCGGACGGGCCTTCCCGAGTGCCTCGAGAACAGCTTCGATGTTCTCCTTCAGATCTTCCTCACTAAAAGAGCGCTTGCCCACAATGACCCCCAGATTGGCGGTCTTGTCCATTTTGAACTCAACGCGGCCACCGCTCTTTACCGACTTGATTGCCTCGGCAATATCCTCGGTAACGGTCCCGGACTTCGGATTCGGCATCAGGCCACGGGGACCCAGTACACGTGCCACCTTGCGCACTTCCTTCATCGCGGCCGGTGTTGATACCGCCACGTCAAAATCCGTCCAGCCTTCCTGTACCCGGGCGATCAGGTCGTCCATGCCAGCTTCATCGGCTCCGGCTTCCTTCGCCGCTTCCACATTGTCCGTGAATGCGATTACGCGTACTTTCTTGCCGCTGCCCTTGGGAAGATTCACCACACCCCGCACCATCTGGGTGCTCTGGCGGGGATCAACCCCCAGATGAACGGATAATTCCACCGTTTCATCGAAGCGGGCTTTAGGGAACTTGGACAGAAGGCCCAGTGCCTCACCCAACGGGTAAGTCAGGGCATGATCATACAGCTCGGAGGCTGCCTTTATCTTTTTGCTGATTTTTGCCATTATATGTAAACTCCCTCCTTGGAGGTTCTAACGTTCGGGTTAAATTAATCGACCACCTCGATGCCTATCGAGCGGGCGGACCCTTCGATGATGCGCATGGCCGCTTCCTCGCTGGTTGCGTTGAGGTCCTTTTTCTTGATCTCCACGATTTCCTTGATCTGTGAGCGGGTCACCTTGCCTACCTTGTCCTTGTTCGGCACACCGGATCCCTTGGCAATGCCGGCCGCCTTCTTCAAGAGAACCGCCGCCGGGGGGGACTTGGTGATAAAACTGAAGGAGCGGTCAGCATAAACCGTGATCACAGTGGGAAGGATCGTTCCCGCCTGGTCCTTGGTCCGGGCGTTGAAATCCTTACAGAAGGCCATAATGTTGACACCGGCCGCACCGAGGGCTGGTCCAACGGGAGGAGCAGGATTAGCGGATCCTGCCGCGAGTTGTAACTTGATGATTCCTGAGACTTTCTTTGCCATTTTGACTTATCTTTGAAATTCCAGCTCACGCGATAAGAGGCGTCACGGTGCTGCTGGATGGGTTTTTGTTAAATTAATCTTCGTCTGTGATGCGCTCAACCTGCCAATATTCCAATTCGACTGGCGTGAAGCGTCCAAAGATGGATACTGAAATTTTGAGTTTTCCACGTTCCGTATCGATTTCATCGATCCGGCCATTGAGATTGAGAAAGGGTCCGTCGGTGATTTTGATTTCCTCACCCACTTCGTATTGGATCTTCGGCACTTCCTTGCCTTCCGCCTCAGCCACTTGTCCGAGAATCCGGTCGATTTCGGCGTCCTTGAGCGGCGCTGGGGCCTTTCCTCCGGCAAATCCGATGACGCCGTCAGCCCCGTTGATGAAGTACCAGACTTTCTGGACGAGCGAATTGTCCTCATCATAAAGCCGGCAATGGACAAAGATGTACCCGGGATACAATTTCCGTTTCCGTTGGGACTTTTTGCCGTGCTTCACTTCCGATACCGTCTGTTCGGGCACGAGCACCTCGAATACGTGGTCCTCGAGTTCGTTCTCGGAAATGTACCGGTCAATGTACCGCTTGGCCGCTGGTTCCTTGTTGGAAAGGGTTTGTACCACAAACCACTGGCCTTGGCGTACCGGATTTGGACTGGTGTTGAATTCTTCCATTGCCACCACCGTGAGGTTAGCCACGCACCAGATTGGTCAGGAACTGAATCCAGTTGTAGACACTAAAATCAGCCAGGGCGATGTAGCCCCCCAACAAGAGGGTGGCGATGAAGACAACAATGGTACTGTCGCGCAGTTCGGCCTTGGTTGGCCAAACTGCCTTCTTCAGTTCCGTCGAGGTTTCACCGAGAAATATTCGGGCTTTGCGGAATGGATTAGGCATGATCCGTGTGAGTTGAATTCGTGGTTTTGGGATTTTTAGACGAGGACTTGAATGGCAGGGCAGGAGGGACTCGAACCCCCAGCCAATGGTTTTGGAGACCACTACTCTACCAATTGAGCTACTGCCCTGTATTCAAATTCGCTTTTTAAAGTGCGGCAGCCGGGAGTCCTCAATTGAGGAAACCCGGCAGCCGGAGAAAAGAGAAACGGATGTTATTCCGTGACTTCGACGATACGACCGGCACCAATGGTACGGCCGCCTTCGCGGATAGCAAAACGCTGACCTGCTTCCATAGCGATCGGCTTTTGCAGGGCGATGTCAACCGTAAGGTTGTCCCCCGGCATAACCATCTCAACACCTTCAGCGGTGGTGAGGATACCGGTCACGTCAGTTGTACGGAAGTAGAACTGCGGGCGGTAGCCGGAGAAGAACGGGGTATGACGACCGCCTTCTTCCTTGGTCAGAACGTAAATTTCAGCCTTGGCCTTGACGTGAGGGGTGATTGATCCCGGCTTGGCCAGAACGTGACCACGCTCGATGTCATCCTTGGCGACACCACGCAGAAGCAGACCGACATTGTCACCAGCCTGGCCCTGGTCGAGGAGCTTGCGGAACATTTCAACACCGGTACAAACCGTCTTCTGTGTTTCGCCGAGACCAACGATCTCAACTTCTTCACCAACCTTGACAACACCACGCTCGATACGGCCGGTTGCCACGGTACCACGACCCGTGATGGAGAAAACGTCCTCGACGGACATCAGGAACGGCTTTTCGGTTTCGCGCTGAGGCTCTTCGATTTCGCTGTCGATAGCGTCCATCAGGTTCTGGATGCATTCGAGGCCTTCCGGCTTGCCTTCCAAGGCGGCGAGGGCGGACCCACGGACAACAACAGCGTTGTCACCGTCGTACTGGTACTTGGAGAGCAGGTCACGAACTTCGATTTCAACGAGCTCGAGAAGCTCTTCGTCGTCGAGGAGGTCGCACTTGTTCAGGAAAACGACAATCTTCGGCACACCAACCTGGCGGGCGAGAAGGATGTGTTCACGAGTCTGCGGCATGGGGCCGTCAGCTGCGCTCACAACGAGGATAGCACCGTCCATCTGGGCAGCACCGGTAATCATGTTCTTGACGAAGTCAGCGTGACCCGGGCAGTCAACGTGAGCATAGTGACGATTGTCAGACTCATACTCAACGTGAGCAACCGCAATGGTAACGGTCTTCGTCTCGTCACGTACAGTACCGCCCTTGGCGATATCGGCATATGACTTGAACGTTGCCAGACCCTTGTCGGACTGAACCTTCAGGATCGAAGTTGTGAGGGTGGTTTTACCGTGGTCAATGTGACCGATTGTACCAACGTTAACGTGTGGTTTTGTTCTTTCGAATGTTTCTTTGGCCATGATCGCTGATCAGAATAAGTTAATGCGTTATAAGCGCTATCGACTGATTTTTGATTGTTGAAGGTTTGATGATTATTAATGGAGCCCTCGAGCAGATTTGAACTGCCGACCTCGTCCTTACCAAGGACGCGCTCTACCGACTGAGCTACAAGGGCGCCGATGAAGTTTTTGATTGAAGCAAAGTTGCGGAATCTGCGGAGCATGATCCGGAGGGTCAAGCCCTTTTTGTTGGAATTTCTCCACAAATCGCAGAACAGGCGAAAATGAAGGAAAAAACCCTAAGGGTAAACCCAAATCTGATAATAGCCGTCCTTTAGCGCCCGGTAAAATGAAAGACCCTTAAAATGCCTCTGAAGGGACTGGTCCCAATCGACGGATCCTGAGCTCTGGGCGACCACCGGAAGCCCGACCGGAACCCCGTTTTCCATTTGCAGGAAGAATTGGACAGGATTCCAGAGGCCTGGCGGGGCCTGCTCGACCAACCCGGCTGGTAATGGGGTGTTTGCGGGATCCTGATGCGCCGGCAGCCCGACCTCGCTGATCCCAAGGGCGGGTCCGGCAATCTCTGGAATAAACGGATCCCTTTTACGCTGGCCAAATCGGGATAAAAAGAAGGCAGGGCTATCGGGCAGGCGCATGCGGGTATCTTGCCCGGAAGGCAACATCCCCGCCGGCTGGGACGGACTCGACCGGGTCAGATTGAGAATGGCTGAGAAGGGCTCGAAGATCTCAGTGGCTTCATTGAGGCTGGCGACCTCGCCCATTTGGCTGACCAGATTCCACTTGGTGGGCATGAACAAGGGAGCACTGTCACTAAGGGCGGCGCGCTGGATAAGCGCCGGCTCGGCATCGCTGCCCAGTCCACCAACGTACCGGATAGGGGCCTGTGGCGGATAGGGATCCCTAACGGAAGGTCCCTCAACCTGCAATACCAGCATCACCATGAGGTGAACCGTGACCCCTCCCAGAACAGACAAGGAGGCTATGGCGTAGGCCCGCTTCATGAACCAGAATCAGATTCGCTTTCGTTCCATGCCCCCTGCCCGATGGCATCAGGCTCAGCGGCCAGATGCACTTCCCGGAATCCGGCCTCGCGAGCGATATCCATTAAATGGAAGAGGACTGAGGAGGTGATGGAGGAGTCCGCCTTCAAGAGCAAAATAGCCTGATCGTCGGCGTCTAACTCCTTGATATAGGACTCCAGATGGTCCCGGAGGGTGGCTTTGGCTAATTTCCGGCCTTCAAAGAAGTACAATTCGTTGCGATCCACCGTCAGCACCACCGTGGGCGCTAATTTGGTTATTTCCATCGTGTCGCTGGCCGGCAGGTTGACCGCGGTTCCCGGAGAGAGGACGAATGCGGAGGCATTCAAGGCAACAAAGGCAAAAATCATCAGGGCATCCAAAAACGGAACAAAGTCAAAACCCGGCACCGGCTGGCAACGCAAGTGTCGCTTAAAATCGAGTGGTGTGGTCAATCCGGCCATGACTATTCAGAATCTGACCCGGCCTCTTCATCCAGCATTCCCTCGTGCTGCATGAACTGAATTAGATTGTGCCCGGTGTACTCCATGTCATGGACCAGTGCCCGGACGCGCCCGTGCAGAAAATGATGGGCAATATGGGCCATGACGGCGATCATCAGGCCGAAGGCAGTTGACAAGAGGGCCTGCCCCACTCCACCCAAGAGCAATCCAAAAGTCGGATAACCAGTGGTTCCGCTGACGGATACACCGAAAAACGCCTGAATCATGCCCAGCACGGTTCCGAGCAGTCCCAGCAAGGGAGCAATTCTGGAGATGGCGGAGATGGCCCCGATTCGCCTCTCAAGAATGGGGATTTCCACCAAGGCAGCCTCCTCGGCGGCCCGCCGCATTTGGGATTCCGGGGCTCCGGCCTGCATCAAGACGGCTTTGATAATCCCCGGAATGGGGCCGGGAATGTCTTCGCAGAGGGTCAACGCCTCCAACCGACGGCCCTTCTTGACGAGATTCCGGATGCCGTCGAGGAACTGGCTGGTCCGGATCTGCCCGCGATGGAGAAACAGGGTCCGCTCAATGAACACTATGAATCCAAACAGGCTGACAACCAGGAGCACCCACATCATGGGGCCCCCTTGATCAAGTAAACTGAAATTCAATTCTGTCATGGTACATCTTAATCTTAGCGCAGGGAATCAAGCCGGGCCTGCGCAAGAGTGGCTCCGGGAAGGTTCATCTGCAGAATGGTTTGGTAAACTTGCTTGGCGGATGCGGCTTCCCCTTGATCCAACTGGATCGACCCCAATTCGAGCAGAACACGGGCCATCCAATAACGTCCCGCGGCTTGGTGGATGATGCGCCGGTTGAGATCCTCATCCTTGATGAACCGGTCATAGAGGAGCCAGTAGACAGCTTCCGATCCACTGTCATCGTCCTGCTGGCGCAAGGCGTGCGCCCACTTGAAACCGGCTTCAAGCCTTATGGAAAGGGGTGCAGTCGGCAATAGGCAGTTTCGCTCATAGATAACGGCTGCCTGGTCAAAACGGTCTGGATCCTCACTGCCCAAGGCACTCAGGCAGTCAGCCCGGCTAAGCTCAGCCCGATAGCGTTCGGGATGAGCGGGAAACTGGGCAAGCAGCCTTTCGTAAAGCAGCAAGGCGGTGGGAAAGTCGTTCAGGCGCCTAGCCAAGTCCCCTTGCTTAAGGCGGGCATAATAGACCAGTTCGTGGGAGGGATAGTCTGACACAAGGCGCTCCAGGATGTTGATCGACTCCTGCAAATGGATATTCAATCCCCGTTGCTCGGCATTCAAAGCTGCCTCCCAGAGGGCGACCGGGGCATACTCACTGGCCGGGAAACGGTCAACCAGGGCAATCAGGCTTTGTTGCGCACTGACGAGATTCTCCGCGGCTGCCTCCGTCCGCGATTCCACGAGAAATGAGAGGATGGAAGCCCCGCTGTCGGGATAGCGGTCCCTCAGCAGTTGGAAGGTGGATACACCCTCATCGCGCATGCCGGAGGCAATCTGAGCCTCCCCGCGCAGTAAAAGCAAATGCCCGTCCACCTCGGCCCGGGATTCGGGATCTGTCCGGAAATCTTCCTCAGTCAAGTCGGCCATCAAACGCTCAACCAAGTTGATCGCTTCAGCCGGAGGCCCCGCCTCCAAGGTCAAGCGGGCTTGAAGCCAACGGAATCGAAGGGCCAACTCTGGAGAAATATCCGAATCCCCGGCGGATTCCCCGGACAACACCGATTGAATCCGCTGGTAGGCTTCTTCAATACGCTCCTGCCGGCGCAAGTAGTCCAGCAGGTTCCACTCGGCTCGCCAGATGGATTCATCCGAAATTCTTGGATCCCGGCGGACTTGATCCAGCATGGCGATGGCGGAATCCGTTCGGCCCGCCCCGATTTCAGCAAGAACACGCTGGTAAAAGATATCAGAAGCCCAATCGGGAGGACAATCCTTCAACATGGTTCCATACATGTCAGACGCGTTGGCGTAGTCTTCATTGAGGAAGTAGCAGTCGGCGATCAGCACTCCCGCTTCCAGGGAATTTTCACTTCCGGGAAACTTCTGCCGCAACTGGTTGAGAAAATCGGCAGCTGTCCGGTATCGCGGGGGCGTCTGACTCCAGGAAGTGTAGGCAAGCATCCTCAGGGCGTTGGGGGCAAAACTTGATGAGGGGAACCGGTCCAGCAATTCTTGTGACGTGTCACCGGCCATACGGAAATCACCGGATTGAGCCCCCAAATATGCCTTGTAGGCTAAAAAGCGGTCGGCCAATGAGACGAGCTCCGGACTCGCAAGCCATTCATTGAGCGACTCCAGAAAGGAATCCCGGTCCTCGGTCGATTCTACAGATTGAGCGAGAAGGGTCAGGGCGATTGACTGAAGATTCCCGTCCCCGCCACCCTGGCTGGATATGATGTCCTGCAAGGCAAGCCTTCCCCGTGAGGAATCCGGGCCGGCGATGGTCCCAATGAGCAACAGGAAATCACTGCGAAGGTGGTATTCACGCAAACCCGGCATCGCCAAATGCTCATTGAGCACGCTGATGGCCTCTGCTGATTCGCCCGTTTTTGTCAGGGCGATCGCCAGAAGACGAGCTGCCTCAAAGCCCCCCCGCTCCCCTTTCATTGACCGAACCGATTCGCGCAGGGCACTGATTGTAATATCATCGAACTGGCCGATTGCCAATTCTTCCCGGAAGCGGATTAATTCAAACTGATCTTTCAACAAGCTGCTGGGGGCTTCTATGGACGCCAGGCGAAACGCCTCATTGGCCTTCTCCGCCTCCCCGTTGCGGGCGTGCATCAATGCTTCAAGCAGCCTGAACCAAGCCAATTCTTCCCTGGTCAGGGAGGCTGACCTGAGATCGGTCATTCTCTCCGTCAACGCATCTGTTTCCCCGGAAAAAAACCGGAAAAAAGCATCCAGCAACAAATCGGGCTCACTTTCGGATGAGCTGACCTCATCGATAATGGAACGAGCCTCCTCCATGTTCCCTTGCACCAGGAAAACTTGTAGTCGCTTGTTTAAAAGCCGCTCGCGGGTGGATTGGGGAATCCCTCCCCCTTGCAGCGCTTTTTCACTCAAAGTGTCGGCGACGGACAGGAAACCGCTCTGCAAAGCGGACTCAACGCCCTCCAATTCCCACTTCAGACGGAGCCGTTCCGCCATAAGCTGGGCGGAGTCGGTTTCGGGCACAAGGGAGAATTGCGCTGCAACCCCTTCCCCGTTGGCAAGAAAACCGAACAGCAAGATCGCAGCGGATGTGACGAATCGCGTTCCCGAGGTTAACCTATTGCGTACTTCCGCCATCCTGTATAATGAAACCATCTTCATTAGAATTGCTAAACCTGTGCAAAATTTGCTGAAAAACAAGTAATTAGCGATTGAATAACCGACTCAAGTTACTAACCCATGAAAACCATGCAAGTGTTCTGCCCAAAAGAACCTACCCCGGAAACCCGTGCCAGCGCGGACCCGGATTCAGTGAAAAAGCTCACCGGTCTAGGATTAAAAGTCGTAGTCGAGTCCGGTATTGGCCTGTCCAGTGATCACGACGATGCCGCCTACGAGAAAGCGGGCGCTGTCATCACTACAGACCGAACCGCCGCCATGAAGGAGGCGGATGTCGTCTTCCGTGTCACGACCCCGGAAGCCGAGGAGATCGGGGGGCTCAAACCCGGCTGTCTACATGTCAGCTTCTTGAACCCCTTTTCCCGGAAGGACCTCCTGAAGGCGTTCGCTGATGCGAAAGTGAATGCGGTGTCCATGGAGATGATGCCCCGCACGACTTTGGCGCAAAAGATGGACGCCATCAGTTCACAAGCCAATCTGGCTGGCTACTATGGGGTCATCCGGGCGGCGGAGCGCCTGAACAGCATTCTGCCGATGATGATGACCCCGGCCGGAACCATTTCCCCGGCAAAGGTATTCATCATCGGGGTTGGAGTAGCCGGTTTGCAGGCCATCGCCACGGCCAAACGCCTTGGTGCCCGGGTTGAGGCATTCGACACCCGTCCGGTTGTGGAGGAGCAAGTGCGTTCCCTCGGTGCCAAGTTCGTCAAGATTGACCTTGGAGAGACCGGCCAGACCGATCAGGGGTACGCCAAGGAGCTCACTCCTGAGCAATTGGAGATGCAGCGCAAGGGCATGGCCAAGGTCTGTGCGCAGAGCGACATCGTCATCACGACGGCAAAATTGTTTGGCCGCCCGGCGCCGACGGTGGTCACCAAGGACATGGTAGCCGGAATGAAGCGCGGCAGTATCATTGTCGACCTGGCCGCCGAAACCGGTGGCAACGTTGAAGGCACAGTGGCCGACGAGGAGGTCACCACGGAGAACGGGGTCCGCATTATTGGCACGGCCAAACTGGAAGCCTGCTTGCCCAAGCACGCCACCCAGATGTATTCCGCCAACGTGGCCAACTTCGTTGAGCACTTCTGGGACACGGAAGCCAACAGCTTCTCCTACAAGCTCGATGATGAAATCCTCACCGGATGCCTGATGACACACGATGGCGAAATCCGGGATGAGCGATTCCGCGATTAATCTTCCTACCTCAATTTAAACAGCGAAAAACCCATTATGGAACTCATACAACTTTTATTCATCTTCGTGCTGGCGGCCTTCCTTGGCTACGAGCTGATCAAGAAGGTGCCCTCACAGCTGCATACGCCGCTGATGTCAGGATCGAACGCGATTAGTGGAATCACCATTGTCGGAGCAATCCTGGTACTGAAGACAAGCGCCTCGGAAATCAACCAGATCATCGGCGTCGCCGCCCTGATCCTGGCGACCATCAACGTGGTAGGCGGATACCTGGTAACGGACCGCATGCTGGCCATGTTCAAGGGCAAGGAGGGATCGAAATGAGTGACTCGATCATCAATCTAAGCTACATTGTCGCTTCGATCCTTTTCGTTATCGGGATCAAGATGCTGGGATCGGCCAAGACGGCCCGAAAGGGGAACATGCTTTCCTCGGTCGGGATGTTGCTGGCGATTGTTGTCACCCTTCTGGATGCCGGGCTGGACTACACATGGATCATCATCGGCCTGGTGGTCGGATCGCTGATTGGAGTCGTTGCCGCCCGCGTGGTCAAAATGACCTCCATGCCGGAAATGGTTGCCCTGTTCAATGGTTTCGGCGGACTGGCCAGTCTGCTGGTCGGTTGGGCGGAATATGAAAAGATCCGCACAGCCGGGTTTTTGGAATTCTTCAAATCTTCCGATACGCCAGCAACCTTCACTTCCGCAGTTATCGTGCTGGCCGTCATTATCGGTGGTATTACCTTCACAGGCAGTGTCCAGGCATGGGGAAAACTTTCCGGAAAACTCGGCAGCAAGGCGGTTATCATTCCCGCCCAGAGAATCATCAACGGGGCCATCGTCCTCGGACTGGTACTCTGCTCACTGATTTTCATCTTTGGTCAAACGGATCCCGCCATTCAGTTCAACTTGTTCCTTGGCGTCGTTGCCCTCTCACTGGTGCTTGGTGTATTGGGTGTTCTTCCGATCGGCGGCGGCGACATGCCGGTTGTCATTTCACTCCTGAACAGTTTCTCGGGATTGGCGGCCGCAGCGGCGGGCTTTGTTATTCTCAACAATGTTCTTATCGTGGCCGGATGCCTTGTTGGTTGTAGTGGTTTGATCCTGACAATCATCATGTGTAAAGCCATGAACCGGAGCCTGACCAACGTCCTCTTCAGCGGATTCGGTTCATCCACGCAGAAGGCAGGTGCCGAGGTAAAGGGCGAAATGAAGGCTGCCTCCGTCGAGGATGCCTATTACGTGCTCGAAGCCGCTCAGTCGGTTGTCATCATTCCCGGATATGGGATGGCGGTTGCCCAGGCGCAGCACGTGGTCAAGGAACTCGGTGACATGCTGGAGGAGAATGGATGCGAAGTGAAATACGCCATTCACCCGGTTGCCGGCCGCATGCCGGGCCACATGAATGTGCTCCTTGCCGAAGCGGATGTCCCCTACGAGCAGCTGGTCGAAATGGACAACATCAACCCGCTTATGCCGACCGTCGACGTGGCCATCGTCATCGGAGCCAATGATGTCGTTAATCCCGCTGCTTCCGAAGACGAGAACAGCCCCATTTACGGCATGCCGATCATCAATGCCCACCACGCCAAGACGGTCTATGCCCTCAAGCGGGGTCAGGGCGCAGGCTTCAGCGGCTTGATCAACCAGCTCTACTTCATGGAGAAGACCCGCATGCTGTACGGGGATGCCAAGTCCACCGTCAGCTCCCTGGTTGGGCAGTTCAAGGAAAACTGATCTGCACCACAGTAAAACCTTTCAAGGGCGGGACGATGTTCCCGCCCTTTTATTTGTCCCCACGACACGGCCTATGGTCACATATATCCATTAAGTGGTCATCGCCCCTCATGGCCAATCTTCGTCGAATCCACTATGATATCAGCCTGCCATGATAGTAGGAGTCTACCAAGACTAACGACCTTAACCGGTTAACATTCATCCTACAAATATCATGAAAAAAACTATTCTACTCTGCGCGGCCGGAACGCTGGCCGCTGTATCCAGCCTTGCACAAGTTACCTTGACTTGGGTGGACTTGGGCCCCTTTGACGGAGGTTCCCTCACAGGAACATACGACCTCAGTTCTCTGAGCGCTGGCCTTAGCATGACCGGCACAGGCGCTACCTATTATGGTGATGCGACGGGAGGAACCCTCGATGTCACCGGAGCCGGTTATCTCGCGTTCAGAAGTTCGGGAGCAACCACCACAGGCAATGGAGGCGGTTCCAAGTGGGACGCTGGCGAAAGTTGGACCTTTACCCTGAATCAGGACTTACAGACATGGAACGGAATCAGCTTTGAAGCATGGAGCCACGTTGAGGACAACTTCGTGATCAAATCCAGCCAGTGGATTGGCCTGGGAGGTGTTACACCGACCAACGGAGTTACCTATGATTCGGGCACTGGCTCCTTCACGTTCCTCTACGATTCAGGGTTAGCGAAAAAGGCGTACACATTGGTCGACATGACAGGTGGAACCCTTCTGCCCGTCACTGCTGGAACCGGTATTACCCTTCAACACGGAGGCGGCAACGCAAATACTATTTCCAGCCTCACCTTCACAGTACCGGAGCCCTCCACTTATGCCCTGCTTCTCGGGTTTGGTGCGTTGGGTCTCGTTCTCGTACGACGTCGCATGAGAAACTAATCTCCCGATTATTTTGCTTCTACAAATGCCCCGGCGTTCGCGTCGGGGCATTTTCTTGACCGCGAAAAATCCAGAAACACCTATCCTGCTGATACGGTCCCCTCCAACACCCTATCCATTCCTTTCTTACCTTGCCTGCATGAAATCCCTCCATCCACTTCCCTGCTTTCTCTGCACACTGCTCTTGTTGGTTTTAATCAATGTTGGGGCAACCGCAGCACCGCGACCGAACATCATCCTGGTGATGGCCGACGACATGGGCTGGGGCGACCCGAGCTACAATAGTTCGACTGTCACCTTTGCGGATGGGAGCCCCCACCCCGACCAAGGATGGATCAACACCCCGACCATGGACACCATGGCTGCCAACGGCATTCGCTTTGACCGCTTTTATGCTGCCTCAGCCGTCTGCTCCCCCACCCGGGCCAGTTGCCTGACCGGACGGAATCCCGGGCGTGTCGGGATCGGGGGCGCCAACAGCGGTCGACTGGGATTCGATGAAACCCCCTTGTCGGAGATTCTGGCTGCCGAGGGTTATGCGACCGGTCATTACGGAAAATGGCACCTCGGGACAATGACCACCCTCCGGAAGGATGCCAACCGTGGCGACGTGGGGAATACAGCAGAGTACAGCTCACCATGGCACCATGGATACGACACCTGCTTCGCCACTGAATCAAAGGTACCGACCTACAATCCCTACAGCGGTAGTGGTCCACTTATTACAGATTTCAGTGATCCGAATTTCTACGGAACCTACTATTGGAAAATGCCAGACACGTGGAATGAGACCTCCGGTGAAGGGAATATTGTCCCCATAACCGAGGTGAATGATTCAACCAACGGGGACGACTCCAAACTCCTCGTCGACCAGGCAATTCCGTTCATGCAGGATGCGGTGGCCAACAACCAGCCCTTTTTCCTGGTCATGTGGTTTCATACTCCACACAAGCCCATCATCGATCCGGACGGAGTGAGCAAAACCAATTCCAGTGATGCAGCGCATGACTCAATCCGTGATATGGACATCGCCATAGGACGCATCCGTGACGAACTCAGCTCACTCGGAGTTCGTGGCAACACCATGTTTTGGGTAACCAGTGACAACGGACCGGAAAACGGGGTCGATTCATTTAATGAAACAGAAAAAGGCCGCTCGATGCGCGCGGGACGTTTCCGTGGCCGGAAAGGCTCCATGTTTGACGGAGGAATCATTGTTCCGGGGATTCTCGAGTGGCCGGATGTGGTGACGACCCCCCACGCCACCGATTTCGTTGCCGTCACGAGCGATTACTACCCGACCATCCTGGATTACCTTGAACTGAGTGTGCCAAACCAGAAGCCGCTGGATGGGGTTTCACTCCGACCTGCGATTGAAGGCACCGTATCCGAGCGCCAGAAGCCAATCGGATTCAAACTGGGGAATGACTACGCATGGCGGTCCCAGCAGTACAAGCTGATTGAACAAGACTGGAAAGACGACAACGGCGTATCATATAGGGAAATCGAACTTTACGACATGGTCAACATCGCCCCGGGGGACGAGTCGGAACAGACGCCTTTGGCCACCGCCAGCAATGTCGCTTCAAAACCGCAGGAGATCCAGGATCTCTACAACCAGATGCGTGCGGAATACAGCGCGTGGATCAGCAGCGTGGGAAGCGACAATCCATACATATATCCAACCCAGCCAACGGTCGTCCTCAGCACACCGCAAAGTTCGGTTAACGGGGCGTTCACGGTCACTGCAACCTTCAGTGAAAACGTCAGCCAGCTGAATGCCAACGAGTTTGTCGTTTCAAACGGAACTGCTTCAACATTAGCCGGGAGCGGAACGACCTGGTCCGTGACGGTAACCCCCATCACGGCAGGAACGGTAACAGTCGACCTCCCCGAGGGATGCGTCATCGATGCCGACGGCAATACGAATGGAGCCGCTTCCCAGCTTGCCGTCAGCAACGTCAATTCGTCCAAACCCACGGTCACACTTTCCACTCCCTCCAGTTCAGTCTCCGGATCGTTCGCCGTTACGGCGACCTTCAGCGAGGACGTCACCGGTGTGAGCGCGAGTGATTTTTTCATTACAAATGGATCCGCATCCGATCTGGCTGGCGGACCCTCAACATACACAGTGACGGTCTCTCCGGTTTCAATTGGGTCCGTGACAGTTGATTTTCCGGCAGGAGCGGCAGAGGATGGAGAGGCAAACGGCAATGCCGCTTCCAACACACTGAATGTTACCTATTCGATACCGTCTGCACCATCCGTTTCCCTTTCGGGGCCCACAACCACCACCTCGACCTACACAATCAATGTGACCTTCGATGAGGCGGTAACGGGGTTGATCGAATCGGATTTTTCCGTCACCAACGGAACCGCCTCCAGTTTAACTGGCAGTGGATCCACCTACTCCTTGCTGGTCACTCCCGCCACCCCAGGATCAGTCAGCGTCAGCTTGCCGGCCAACTCGGTGGTTGATTTGAATGACGCCCTGGGCAATACCGCCTCCAACACGGTTACAACTGTCTACAGTGAGTCCAACTCAGGAGGTGGAGGCACTTCGGATGTGTCCACACACTCACCCTCAGCATGGGAAACCGTGGACAGCAACGGAGGCGTCCCCGCCAACGGCTCCAACAACGTGGACAAGTTCACGGCTGGGTCCGACAGCAGTGGGGTCATCAATCCGTTTACAACGAACCTGTATGTCAGAAGCAGTGCCAGCAATGCCGACCGCGTGGTCAGGGGATTCGTGAAATGGGATCTCTCTCCCCTGGCCGGACAACCTGTTGTCTCAGCCACCTTGACGTTTGATGGCCATTCCCTGAATGGCAGTGGCACCAACAGCATGGATTTGGAAATTGTTCCACTTTCTGCCGACTGGATTCCCGGCGGTAGCAGCCCCCTCCCGACTTACAATCACTTGACCACCGGAATCCCCATCAGTGGCGGCAGCATCACCAACGGATTGGATGCCGACCACGTCCGCGAATACAGCTTCGACATCACTGAGATTGTCCGCAACTGGAACAGCGGAACATGGGCCAACCACGGTATCAGGATACAGCTTTCCGGGAGCGCCAAAAACAACGGGGTCGGTATCAAGACTTCCGATACAGGAGCCATTCAAATTCAGGTGGAGGTCGCCAGACTTGAAATAGGAGATGCGTTCGTTGTACCGGGGTCTGACGACTTCACCATATCATGGAATTCCGCACCTGGAGAATTGTACCGGATTGAGGCAAATGAAAACCTTGAGGGCACATGGGAGCTCATCGGGAATGTCCCCGGGGCAGTCGATTCGGGAACAACATCCTACACCATTACCGATGGAATGACCGGCCACAGCAGCCGCTTCTTCAGGGTCAGCTACCCCGCTTCACCTTAAGCAGCGCTTCATGGTGATGACCAATCACTCATCAAGCTGCACTTGGAAAAATAATGTCGGGGCGTTTGACTGGAAATTAAGGAGGGTGCGATCCGATGTAGCGTTGATATTCTCTTCAATCGGTGTCCATTCAGTCTCAAGCAAATCGGAGGATGCAACGATACGGTAGGACTTCCCGCTGACCGACTGCCAACCCAGATCAAAAGTGCCACCTTGATAGGTGAATTCATCAATGACAAATTTCGAGCTGGAATCGGTCGGATCCGTACCGGCCCGGTACTCATCCCGGTTGAGGACTCCATCAAAGTCCCAGTCCTGAGAGGGTCCCGAATTCAATTCAGACAATCCTCCAAATTGGTCCACTTCCCACGCATCCGGCATGCCATCAACATCCGTATCCAAGTGGTTGTAGATCCCACCCCTGAGATGGAACGCATCCACAAAGATATCAATCCCGGGATCCGCTCCGGCCACATAGAAAAAGGCATCTTGCACTTCTTTTCCATCATCAGGGAGATACACATACTCCCCACCAAGCTCAGTCCACTCATTCGGATTCGGATTCACCGTGGCAATCGTTGTATAGTCCGGATCAGATCCATCGGTGTAGTTGATTTTCAAATTCAAGACACACCTGCTTTGACCAGACAACCGGACCCAGCAGTTTAAGTCGTACAACTGCCCTCTTTGAGAGATTTGGTTCACCTTGCGGCGTATCCCGTGCCAGCTTTCAGTACGGTCAAAGGAGCGTGCGGAAAAGATTCCCTGGTACGCGGGATCGGTCACAGCTTGCAGGGAGGCAGGCCCAAAGCTAGTCCACCCGGGTAACCCGATCTCAAAATCCGGATTGGCCAGTATATTGTCCGTATCTCCCCATGTCACCTGGATGGAATGCGCATCACTGGTGTGCTCAATGCCATCTGCGTCCCTGGCAATGGCATGCACCTGTAATTCCCCGTCGGGAGCATTCGTCCAAGTGGCGGTGTACGGTGCCACTGTATCCCGTTTCAAAAGAATTCCATTCGCATAAAATTCAACCTGCTCGACCGGACCCGAATCCTCATTGACCTCGGCCAGGAATTCAATCGGCTGATTCCTTGCGTAGGTATTCCCGTCAACCGGTCGTTTTAAATTCACTTCCAGTGGCTCCTGCAGATCCAGAGCCCCACCCGCGAACACCAGGTTAGCTGGTTCATTTCCATCTGAAATGGAAATGCTGATATCCGAACCATCAATCTCGAAAGCATAGTCGCCCGCAAAGACTGCGAATTCCACTGTACCATCCGGGGCGGTGACCACAGTGGAATCGGTCCACCACTCATCGAAAACCAACTCCCGATATCGCAATGCCTGCTGGGTTGGTGTCCAGTCGGTCAACCACAGGGCACGTTCCGGCTTCCAGTGATTTCCCTCCCAGAACCCCCACATGATAATACCCTCCACGGCGGGATGTTCAAATGCGGTGCGATATACAATTTCCAGTCCGTTCGCCTCTTGTGCCTGACTGGCGCCGTCCCATCCGCAATCGAATTCGGTGAGTTTGATTGGGCGTCCCAAGTCGTCCAGAATATCAAGGGAGGCTTTCACGGTAGCGGCATCGGGAAGAGAGGAAAAGTGGGCCTGCACCCCCACTCCATCAACCGGAACCCCTTCGCTGATCAGTTGTTCCAAATGCTGTTTGAAGTGTTCGGCATTGGAATTACTGGTCAGCATTGCGTATTCATTGAACCACAACTTGATGCTGGGATTAGCCTCCAAAGCCCACTCCGCCATCTGCTTGGTGATCCATGGTCCAAATGTTCTGCGATACCAATCTCCATGCCACAGTTCATTGTTGAAATCCCACTCATCGATCCGGCCGGCATACCGGCCGACAATACTTTTGGCCCGTTGCTCAATCCAATAGAGGGAATCAGTGCCTAAAGCCTCTACCCAGTTTGGGTCCTGCATCTGGTTCTCCGGTATCTCCTTTGAGCCTCCGATCTCACCCCAGTAAATCGTATGGCCGCGCATGGGTATGTTCTGTGATTCCAGAAAATTGAGGATGTTGTCGGCCACATCGTACCGGTGCTCTCCGGGGGTGGCAAAGCTCTGGTTGTGCGGGGATCCTGACCACCAATCCGGTTGTTGGGTGTACCACTTCATGGCGTTACCGGCAACGGATGCATTGAAATTGGCCAGGAAGGTGTCCTGGTACATCTGCTCATCGAGGGTGTCCCTTTCGAATATCTGAACGTCCGGATTGTTGGATGCCTTGACCATCGATCCAAACGGGAAGGCGTGTTGCTGCATGCGGATGCGGACCACCTTGTTGGGTAGTCCGGTTTCCAGACGAACAGTTCTCATGCGATGCTGGAGCGCATCGGTGACCGTCAGGTTCAAGGTCTGCTGAAACAGTGTGGATCCCGCCGCATTCGCTCCGTCGTATTCAATCACTTGGATTGAATAAGCCCCCGGTCCGGGCAGCCAAGATCCGGCCGATCCTCCAGACATACCTCCCATGCGAAAGGGTGCTGCGTTGTCGACCGAGTAAAGCTTGCCGTTGACGCGGAATGCGATGCTCTGAACACCGTTGGACTTTGGTGAGTAGCGGATATCCAATTCCCTTTTGCCGAGGTCATTCAACTCAAGGGATTGGTTGTTCACCAAGGTCTGAATGAAAGAGCCAGACTTACCATCCAGCAAATCAAGTTGCTGGGCGGAAATCGGTGAAAGCCAGAGGCAAGCTGCAGCCATGGTAAAGACCGGAAGGAGTCGCTTAAGGGAGGTCATGAAATTCGCTTGCTTTAGATACTCCGTTACCGAGTGGAGGGGCCGGTCATCCTTTCCAGAAACGACTTGAATTCGGATCGCATTTCCATGAGTGCCGGCTGGTACTCAGGGTTGCTGACAAGGTTGTTCCATTCATGCGGATCAGCATCATGATCGTAGAGCTCCTCTTCACCATTGCGGCAGCGAATGTAACGGAACCGCTCAGACCGAAGGCTGAAATGCTGGTCCTTCGGGCTGGCTGGCTGATCTGTAACAACCGGCACTTTTGAAGCGGAGGCCGCAACTGTCACGGGAGGCCCGTCCCAACGGCCCGTAGCGGGATTGTCGACCAATCCGCGAAAACTGAATCCATCAAGTTTATGAGCTGGTTCCAGTTCCGCATAGTCCACGCAAGTCGGGTAAATATCCATCAGCGCGACGGGGGTGGAACAGACTTGACCCATCGCACCATCCGGTGCCGCGACAATCAAGGGAACACGAACGCTTTCCTCCCATGGTGAGAACTTGAACAGGTAATCCTTCTCTCCCATGTGATACCCATGATCGCTGGTAATGATAATGATGGTGTTGCCGGCATCTTCCCTTTTCTCAATCGCATCGAGGATCCGACCAATCTGTTCATCAACAAAGGCCACACAGGCCAGGTAAGCCTGGGTCCATTTCCGAAGTTGCTCCTCTCCACCATCCCGCTGGATCTTGCGGAACTTTTTCCATCCCCATGGCTGGGACAGGTCCTCGTCTTCAATGAGAATCCTTGCGCAATCCTCAGTATCCCCCTCAAGGATGGGAGCCAGCTCGACGGATTCCAGCGGGAACAAGTCAAAGTATTCCTTTGGCGCATACCATGGGGAATGCGGGCGGGAAAAGCCGACAGTCAGCAAAAAGGGTTTATCGTGGTTCTGCTCCAGAAAGTCGACCGCCTCGGTCGCATGGACTTCATCCGGCATGGGATCCCGATTGTGTCCATCTCTGAATTCCCAAGGTTGTCCACTGTAAAACAAGGTCCATCCAAACTCGTCCCCGTACTGCTTCAGGTCCTGGATCGGGCCAAAGCCATCTCCCCAGCCTCCTTGATTGCGATGCACCGCGGGCCACCAGGGAGGCAAAACCCCGTTGCGCTTGTTCGCCGGTTTTCCATCGTTGGGAAGGGGTCCAAAGTTCGGGTGCGAACCAAACCCGGGCGATCCGTCCGGGTTTTCAAAGATCGACAACTTCTCGTGGCCGTTGTGATGGATTTTTCCTGTAGCGAAATTCCGATACCCTTGCCTGGCAAACAACTCGAACACTGTGGTTGATCTCGCAATGACGGGATTCTTATACCAGGCATTCTTTTGCTGGTCGCCTCCGTACACCCCCGTCGTCACGGGATGTAATCCGCTCCACATGGAGGCCCGGGAAGGGCCGCATATCGGGCTATTCGAAGCAGCATTGGTAAACCGGACCCCGCGCTGCGTCACCCGGTCAATATTCGGGGTAAGGGCTTGCGGGTGCCCGCCCATCCCGGCAACGGAATCATTCAGGTCATCACAAACAATGATGACGATGTTCGGCTTGGCGGCATCACTACCAAGAACCGGCAGAGCTAACAGCGGAGCAACGGTCAGCAAGCGAATCAACCTCAATAGCTTCATTTCTTCAACTCCGTTATCGCCCAATAGGCAGGCTTCGGCTCATAGTTCCTGTCAAAGAGCAACGGATGGGCCGTCCGCCCCTCAATCGGCCAATTGTTTTTCCAGGAGTGCTTGTCCACCACACCCCATATGGTGACGCGGTCGATTCGATCACGGTTTTCCAGGAGCAATTCAAAAATGCTTTTGTATTTTTGTGCTTGTTTTTTCAGTACATTCCGGGGAACCTTCTTCGTGTAGGGATCCAATTCCTTTCGCAACTCGGCTTTCCGGTTGACATCCGCTCCTTGGAATCCATCCGCCAGGGGAAGTACCCCCACATCCAGCTCGGTTATGCTGATTTTGACCCCTGCCCCTGACAGGATGTCGATGGCATCCTGTACCTGTTTCATGGAGGGGTACTGCAAGTGCCAGTGCCCTTGCATGCCGACTCCATGAACGGGAATCCCTTTGGCCTTAATATCCGCCACCATCTTGGCCGCGAATCGAGCCTTGGCCTCGTGGAACATGCTGTAGTCGTTGTAAAGCAGCTTGGCTTCCGGATCCGCTTCATGGGCAAATTTAAACGCCAGTTCGACATATTCCTCCCCGATAATCTCGTACCATGGGGACGGCCGGTAAAAGGCGACTTCCTTCTCAATGAACGATCCGTCAGGATTCTTCCGGCTATTGTCCCGCACCATCTTCGTCTGGATCGCTTCGTTGACCACATCCCAGTAGGCGATGCGCCCCTTGTAGCGACCCACCACCGTGTGGATATGTGTTCGCATACGCTCAATGAGGACGTCACGGGAAACCCGGTTGCCGGATTTGTCCTTGAATATCCAGTCGGGGGCTTGCGAGTGCCAGATCAATGTGTGCCCGACGACAGCCATCCCGTTGGATTCAGCCAACTCCAGCAGGGCATCGGCCGCAGCAAACTTAAAGGATCCCTCCCTCGGCTGAATGAACTCCATTTTCATGCAGTTCTCGGGTGTCACTGAATTGAATTCACGGGTAAGGATTTCCAGTGCCTTCTCGTCATTTCGATACAATGGGTGACGCCCCAACCCGCCCCCAAGCGCGTTGCCGATAAGAAAGTCCTTTTCAAACAACTCTTTCAACGGCTTGGCATTTTCCTTTCCGTGGAGGCAACCGCTGCCAACCAGTGACAGAAGGAGACAGGCCAATGCGGGCAAATGAAATTTCATTGCAAGATGAATCATGACAATTGATCTGACCTACTGACCTCCCTGCACGTTCAGGATGACATTTGCTTCAACCGGCGCGTTCACGCCGTCGGACGCGCTGACGACAATAACCACTTCTCCGGCGACCTCAGGAACGCCCTCAATCCGGCCATACTTGCTGTTTGTCATCTTCAGCCAATCAGGCCCGGCCACCAGCTCGTAAGTCAGGGAGTCCCCGTCCTTGTCTGATGCCGCCCAGTTCACATGTGACCGGTAATCCTGACCCACCACGGGATCCTTCAGCTTGAATGTGTTCCGTTTCCATTTCGGGGCGGAATTTTCTCCAACTGGCTCACTGGCCTTCCTCAATCGATCATCCTGTCCAACTTTTTCCCGGTGCGCTTTCAGCAAACCGGATAATTTCTCCACCACGCTCCGGTACTCCGGATTATCCACGATGTTGATATTTTCATCGGGATCCTTCTGGTGATCATAAAGCATTCTGCCCCCGGATTTCCATTCGGCGTAGGCAAATCGGTCTGTCTTGACCACTTCACCACGGTGATAACGGGCGAAGGCCGCTTCCTTGAACGCTATCTCCTGATCCAGCATCAAGGGCTTCACGCTCTTGCCTTGCAAATGATCCGGAAGAGGGATTCCGGCCAAGTCGCACAGGGTCGGATAAATATCCACAAATTCAACCAGCGCTTTGGTCTGAATTCCCTCCGGCATGCCCGGCGCACTGATGATCATCGGAGCCTGCATGCTGGTCTGGAACAACGAGTGCTTGCACCACAATGAATGCTCGCCCAGTTGCCAGCCGTGATCTCCAAACAAAATAATAATCGTGTTGTCCCGCATCTCCAACCGGTCCAGCTCGTCGAGGACTTTTCCAATCATGGCATCCGTGTAACTGGTACTGGCGTAGTATCCATGCGTCAGGATCCGGTTCATCCCTTCCGGCAACGGACCCTCGTCCGGAATGTCACCATAGCCCCTCAGCTCACCCCAGTTATGGATCGCTTCAGAGGGAGCACCCTTCGGCACAAATTCGTTGTCCGCCAACTCCAACTTGTCACGGTCATACAGGTCCCAGTACTTCTTGGGCGCATTGAATGGCAAATGCGGTTTCGTGAATCCCGCCGTAATGAAAAATGGTGTCCCCGATTCCTTCGCCCGGCGCAAATCGCCCATGATCTTCTCCGCCAACTGGCCCCCAGGGTATCCCGTGTCTTCCACATCCGCTGCCTCGTAGGAAACCTGCTCATTGAATTCCAACCCCTGGTTCTCCGGCAACAGGTATACCCGGAAATCCTTCGGCTTATGCACTTCATCCCAGGAGGACCGGTTGTCTGATGCATGATGGTACACCTTCCCGTTCGATATCGTCGTGTATCCGTTCTCCTGCAACCAACCCGGCAAATCAACAACTCCGGGCGCATCCTCCTCCGCTTTGCTGTAATACGTCACAAATCGTTCCGCCGTCGGATACAATCCCGTCATGAAACTTGCCCGCGATGCCCCGCATACCGGAACTTGACAGTACGCACGCTCAAATAACGTCCCTTCGGATGCCAATCGGTCAATGTTCGGCGTGATCACCTGCTCGTTCCCGTAACACCCCAGATCTATACGCAAATCATCCACTGGTATGAACAGAATGTTCGGTCGAAGTGGCCCTTCTCCCGCACTCACCAACAGGGGCCACCCTGCCCACATCATCAATAGGATCACTACCGTTCTCATGCTCTTCTTATTCATGTTATGCATCTTCTCAAAAGTAATGCCGTATCTCATTAATTAATCGTTTAATTTTGGCAAGGGAAAAAGGTTTTCCTAGAAAAAAGCCAATTGAGTCAGTGGCGGAATCACTGAAAGAAGGCGCGCTGTTTATCCGAAACCGGCATGCCGAGCATGTCCATGACGGCGAGCATATCTTCCCACACGAGGCGTTTGGTACCGAGGCTTTGGTTGCGCAACAAGTAGCTTGGGTGGAATGTTGGAATGAGAGGAACTCCATCAAACTCCAACCATTGGCCACGAATCTTGGTAATCCGGCGCTTGGGGTCATGGCCCATCAGGCCCTCCATGGCGGTATTCCCCAAGGCGACAATGACATCTGGTTGAATGACTTGCAACTGTGCCTTGAGAAAGGGCAGGCAGTAAGCCATTTCGATCAATTCCGGTGCGCGGTTGCCGACCGGGGTCGGCATGGGCGGGCGATAGTTCATGATATTTCCGATATAGACATCCGAACGCTGAAGCCCCATCGCCTGGATAATCTTGGTCAATAGCTGCCCGGCGGGCCCGACGAAGGGCTCACCCAGCACTTCCTCCTCGGCACCCGGAGCCTCCCCGCAAAAGAAGATTTTCGCATCAACGGAGCCCACGCCAAAAACGACCTTTTTGCCTGGCTTGACCTGCGAACGGCACCAATCATCACCCAGAACCTGTTCCCTCAGAGCCTCCCACTGGGTTTGCTTGTCTCCCTCCGGCAATTCCACGGTGGGGGGAGCAGGCACCTCAATCACGGGTTTGGCCACTTTTTGAGCCACCTTCTTGGGGCGCTTCTTCGGAGCGATGTCCACAGCGGGTTCATCCGTATCGACCCTGGCAGGGGGAACCAGAGAGGCAGACTCCATCAGGAGGTTCAAGGCCTCCTCTGACAAATAGACGGATTTTTCACCGGCCTGCTGCCGGCGAACCAGTTCATCGTAAACTGCTGCGAGTTCGCGCCTCATGAATGAGGTGTACTTTTCGTGGCAGGCTATGATTCGTCAACGCATAACGAATAGGATTCTGGAAAACACGAGTTTCCGAAAAGGGGCGCTTGCCGGATCTTCATGATCGCCGGGCCGATTGAGCGACACATTCACCCATGCGTTGTGGAATTCCATCAAAGGAACCGTTGCTGAAGAAGACAATAACCGCCGGATCCGAGAGCTGATGAATCCGTTCTGTCAGCATCTGTTCCAGCGCGGTATTGTCCACATGTGCACAAGCTTTCTCTCCCAGGCGTTCGGCCATGCCTCCCAAGTCAATGCGCTCGGAATCCGCATAGCGCTCTGCCCGGAAAACGCTGCCCAGATGAACTTCATCCGCCTCATCAAAGGCCAGTTCAAATCCTGTCTCATGGATCTTCCGGCAGGCGGTGTTGGAACGGGCTTCAAAACACATGATCACCCGCTTGTCACCATAGCGCTCCTTCAGGGAGACCAAGGTATCGCGGATCGCTGTCGGATGATGGGCGAAGTCCGTCATCACTGTGATGCAATCTGATTGGGCGAGGATCTCCTGGCGCCGCTTGACCCCGTGGAATGCCTTCAGGCAATCCAAGTTGAAGCAGGTCGGATCGGTCGCCCCCGAGCTGATGGCCGCGGCCATGGCCGCCATGGCGGCGTTGCGGGCGTTGTAGAGCCCCCACAGTCCCCACTCGACATGGGCCCATGCCTTCCCTCGATAAACAAGGTCAAAGGAGCTTCCCTCGGGCCCTTCCGAGAAATTGATGATTCTCAAATCAGCCCGCTCCCCCAGCCCGACGCGGATGACGGGTGCCCAGTCGATGTGCAGGAGTTCCTCGAGGTTGGGATCATCACTGTTGGCCAGGATACAACCACTCTTGGGGACAAGCTTGATCAGGTGGCTGAAGGTTCTCTGGATGTCCGCCAGATCGCGGAAAATGTCTGCATGGTCGAATTCCAGATTATTCAAAATCAAGATATCCGGACAGTAGTGGATAAACTTGCTTCGCTTGTCGAAAAACGCGCTGTCATACTCATCTCCTTCAATGACAAAAGGGGAATCCGGATCACCCGCTGAGGCTCCACCCGGCAGATCCTGCGGAACGCCCCCGACGAGGTAGCCCGCCTGACGATTGTGACTACGAAGCAAGTAGGCCGCCAAGCTGGTGGTTGTGGTCTTCCCGTGCGTTCCCGAAACGACAATGGTCCGGCGCTTTTGCAGGATTTCCCGGGCCAGCAGTTCAGGCAGGGAGACAAACGGGATGGCGCGGGTTTCCAAAAGCCATTCCACCTCCGGATTGCCCCGCGTGTTGACGTTGCCAACCACCACCAGGTCAGGGGCCAGCTCAGCCAGGCGGTCTGCGTCATATCCTTCAAGGATGGTCACACCGGCGTCAGCCAACTGATCCGACATGGGTGGGTAGGTATTCTGGTCAGCCCCCATGACTTCGTGTCCCAATGAGCGCATTAGCAAGGCGCCGTTGCCCATTCCTGTTCCACAAATACTCATGAAGTAAATCCGCATGTCTCAAAGGAAGTCAGCGGGGCGGTTTCTGACAACCCGTAAGTGCGGAAATCGAATAAGTAATCCTAATAAAGATTTACAATCGTCTAAAGTTAACTAATAGCGTAGTATATTAAACGTCATGAGCACGCCTGAATTCAATTACAAGAAGCCCTTCCCTCTTGGGGAAGACAAAACCGATTACCGCCTGGTTACCAAGGATCACGTCCGTGTCGAGGAATTCAACGGCAAGCCTGTACTGGTTGTGGATCCGCAAGCTCTCGAGATTATCGCCAATGAAGCCATGCGGGATATTTCCTTCATGTTGCGTCCGGCTCACCTGAAACAAGTGGCGGGAATCCTCGATGATCCGGAATCCAGCGACAATGACCGCTACGTCGCGCTCACCATGCTCCGCAACGCGGACGTTTCCTCCCATGGGATTCTTCCCTTCTGCCAGGACACGGGAACGGCCACCATCGTGGCCAAGAAGGGGCAGCAAGTCTGGACGGGAGGGGATGACGAACGAAACCTCAGCAAGGGGGTGTGGAAGACTTACACCGAGGAGAACCTGCGTTATTCGCAGACAGTTCCCCTGGACATGTACACGGAGAAGAATTCGGGCAACAATCTCCCTGCCCAGATCGACATTCTGGCCACCGATGGCATGGAATACGAATTCCTGTTTGTGGCAAAAGGGGGCGGTTCGGCCAACAAGACCATGCTTTTCCAGGAAACCAAGGCTCTTCTCAATCCGAAGAGCCTGATCGCCTATCTGACTGAAAAAATGAGGACCCTCGGGACAGCCGCCTGCCCGCCTTACCACCTGTCGTTCGTCATCGGTGGAACCTCAGCGGAAACCAATTTGAAAACGGTCAAGCTGGCCTCGACCAAGTATTACGACGAGTTGCCGACCGAGGGAAATGAATTCGGACAGGCCTTCCGCGACAAGGAACTGGAAGCCCAGTTGCTCTACGCCGCCCAGCAGTCGGGCATCGGTGCACAGTTTGGTGGCAAGCACTTTGCCTTGGATGTGCGCGTGATCCGCCTGCCTCGTCACGGGGCCTCTTGTCCAGTGGGCATGGGTGTTTCCTGTTCAGCTGACCGCAATGCCAAGGCCAAGATCAACAAGGATGGCATCTGGATGGAAGCGCTCGAACCCAATCCGAAACGCTTTATCCCGGAAAAGTACCGGAACCAGACCACCGTTGGCGCAGTCAAGATCGACCTGAACCAACCGATGGAAGATATTCTAGCCGTACTGGACAAGTATCCGGTGACGACTCAACTGTCCCTGACCGGAACCATTGTGGTTGGCCGGGACATCGCCCACGCCAAGTTGAAGGAGCGGATCGACGCCGGTGAAGGACTTCCGGATTACATCAAGAACCACCCGATTTACTATGCGGGTCCGGCCAAGACCCCGAAAGGCATGCCGTCCGGTTCATTCGGACCCACAACCGCCGGCCGCATGGACTCCTATGTCGACTTGTTCCAAGAACATGGCGGATCGATGATCATGTTGGCCAAGGGCAACCGCAGCCAGCAAGTCACCGACGCCTGCAAAAAGCACGGCGGATTCTATCTTGGATCAATCGGTGGACCGGCCGCGATCCTCGCACAGGACAATATCAAGAAGGTCGAATTGCTTGAATATCCGGAGCTGGGCATGGAAGCCGTCTGGAAAATTGAAGTGGAGGATTTCCCCGCGTTCATCCTCGTGGACAACAAGGGAAATGACTTCTTCAAGATGGCCAACAGTTGCCCGGTTGCTTAACCGGCTCGTTGCTGATCCAGATAGCGGGTATACTCTTTATCCAGCAAGTCCACCAAGTAGCTGAACTCCTCGGTCACGGCGTTCAGGACATCCGGATTGGTCAAATCCACCCCGGCCTTGCGCAACTGATTCATCGGGTGGTCATTCCCTCCGGATTTCAGAAGCTCCAGGTAGCGGTCGACACAGGTGGCGTCCTCTTGCATCTGCTTCATCAATACCGATGAGGATGCATAGCAGGTCGCATACTGGTAAACATAGAAGGGTGAATTATAGAGGTGCGGAATGCGGGCCCATGACTTCATGTAAGGGTCGTCCTCCGCAATCACGTCCCCGAAGAACGCATTGACAATGGATTGCCACAAGGCGGTCAGGCTTTCAGCCGTCAGGGCTTCCCCTCTTTCGACCATTCCATGGGCTTGCATCTCAAAGTCAGCCATCATGGACTGCAGAAAATACGTTCCCGAAATCTGCCTCAGTTGCTCTTCGATGAAGGCAATCCGGTCCTTCGGGTTGTCCACTTCCTTCAGGAGTTTCTGCAAAAGCAGTTTCTCATTCAACGTGGAGGCCACTTCCGCTACGAAAATAGTATAACGGTGGGTACTGAAAGGCTGGTACTCCTGCGAAAGTCGGGTGTGCATGGAATGCCCCAACTCATGGGCCACCGTGAAAACATCGTTCAGGGTACCCTGGTAGTTCAGCAACACAAATGAACCAACGCCAAAGGTTCCCGAATTGTAGGCGCCCGGGCGCTTTCCCGGCATTTCCAGGACGTCCACGAACCCGTCCGCAAACTGCTCAGCCATCTTGTTGTGATACTCGTCCCCCAAAGGCCTGACACTGTCCACAATGAGCGGCACCACGGTATCATATTCAAATGTCTTTTCGAGGGGCATCAAGGGAATGAACATGTCACTCCATCCATAGTCCTCCCGGCCGAGGAACTTCTGCCGGATCGTGTGATAACGCTGCAGCTCGTGCGCACCGCCGCGTGCCGCCTCCACCAGGGATGTGACCACTGCTTCCGGAATGTCGTTGCGGTTCAAATTCATTTGCAGACTGGATTCATAGCCACGCGATTGAGCCAACGCCCAGTTCTGCTGAACCACCCCGTTGTAAATGGAAGCGAAGGTATTGCTCCGCGCTTCGAACTGCTCCATCCAAGCCTCCTGAATGGCCCGCCGGTCAACAGGATCCTTGTACACGGAAAGGGCTTTCGAATAGACCCCCGGGGTCACGGTGACCATCTCTCCGGATTTCAGTTCCACTTCCGGGCGATCACCGTCCGTATTGGTTAGCGCACGATAAATCTGGCTGGCCGATCCCCTGACCGGGCTGTGCAGGCTAAGCAGTTTCTCCCCGCTTTCATCGAGGGTGAACTTGCCTGTGCGGTACGTATCCAGCAGACCAAAACGGTGAGGCTCAAAGTCGGGATTTTCATCAATCCATTGTGTCATGGTCTCTTCCGGAATGGTCAGGATTTCCGGGTTAATCCATGAAAGCATCGCCCCAATCCGGGACCACGCCTGGATCATCTTGCCATATTTTGCCTGGATTTCGTTGTTGCGGGTATCCAGATCCCGGTTTTGGGCGGCAAATCCGTACAGGCGATCCAAAAGGATGCCTGCAGAGTCATAGAGCTCAAGGACCTTGCGCAGGGTTTCCGGACCCTCCTCCAGCCGACCCTGGAAACCAGCCAGTTCCATATATTGGGCTTCGGCCGATGCCAAGTCCGCCTCCCAGGCATCCCAAGATGGATAAAACAATTCCATGTTCCATTTTTGGTTCGCCGGTACGGCCTGGCGATCAATCACATCAGGTGAAGGGCTGGTACGGTCAGCTTCGGCCAGCATGGAGAAGGGGAACAGAGCCGAAATCAGAAGGGATATGTTTAAGATTTTCATGAATTCAAATGAATGTCTCCGACAAAAGCGCCTTGTCCACTGATTGAAAGAAAAAAGGCCGGCTACTCGAAAGCGGCCGGCCCGGGAAAATCTGGTCTGGTCAATTACTTGCTGTGGGCGATTTCCACCAACTCGATAAAGGACTTTGACTTCAGCGCGGCACCACCGATGAGTCCGCCGTCGATGTCGGCCTGATCAAGAAGCTCGGAAGCGTTCTCCGGTTTCATGGAACCTCCGTACAGGATGCGCACCTTGTCCGCTGCGGCCGCTCCAAAAAGTTCGGCCAACTCATCACGGATCATCTTGTGCACTTCCTGCGCCATCTCAGGCGTGGCGGTCTTGCCGGTGCCGATTGCCCATACGGGCTCGTAGGCAATGACGAGATTCTCCGCAGCATCAGCTGTGACACCCTTCAATCCGTCAACCAACTGGGTCTTGACCACCGTGAAGGTCTCATTGGCTTCACGCTGCTCAAGCGTTTCACCAACACAGAGGATCGGCTTGAGAGAGCTCTCAAGGGCGGCCAGCACCTTCTCATTGATGAAGGCGTCTGACTCCTTGAAGTATTCCCGCCGCTCGCTGTGTCCGAGAATCACATACGTGCAGAACATGCTGCGGAGCATGACCGGTGAGACTTCACCTGTGTAAGCGCCTTCCAGCTTCGGATGCATATTCTGTGCACCCAACTGGACGTTGCTGTCTTCCAATGCCTTGGCACAGCTTTCCAGCGCAGTGAATGGTGGGCAAATTGCCACACCGACGTCAGTTTTCTGACCGATGCCCAGCTTGATTTCATTAACAAGATCGGTTCCCTCGGAAGCAGTCTTGTTCATTTTCCAATTACCGGCGATCAGGTATTTGCGAATGGTCTTGGCCATAATAAAAGTTCCCTTTGGTTAAAAAAGAGGGTTAGCCTAGCTGTCCCCTAAGCTTGGTCAAGGGCAACAACGCCCGGAAGTGCCTTCCCTTCAAGGAATTCGAGGCTAGCTCCACCACCCGTGCTCATGAAGTCAACCTTGTCGGAGTAACCACTGTTCTTGATCGCTTTCACGGAATCACCGCCACCAATGATGGACAGGGCGTCGCCCTCGGCAACGGATTCAGCTACGGCGAACGTGCCAACGGCGGATTCCTTGATCTCAAAGATTCCCATCGGGCCGTTCCAGAGGACGGTCTTGGCTTCGCGCACAGCTTCCTTGTAAAGCTCGATGGTCTTCGGACCAATGTCGACGCCTTCCCAGCCGTCCTCGATGTCGCCTTCCACGATCTTGGTCTCACCCAGGGTGCCGCCACCGAAATCCAGCGCGTCACAAACCAGAGTATCGACTGGCAACATGAACTCCACCCCTTTCGCAGCGGCCTTTTCCAGGGCGGCCTTGGCAGTCTCCACCTTGTCCGGCTCGGCCAGGGAATCACCGACTTTCTTGCCATTGGCCAGGGCGAAGGTGTAGGCCATCGCGCCTCCAATGAGAATCTTGTCTGCTTTTTCCAACAGGGCATCAATGACCGTGATCTTGTCACTGACCTTGGCCCCACCGAGAATCACCACGAAGGGACGCTCCGGATTGGCGGTCTTCTCCCCGAGGAACTTGAGTTCCTTTTCGATGACAAATCCACAGACACACGGGCTCAGGTACTGGGTCACCCCTTCGGTACTGGCGTGCGCCCGGTGGGCCGTGCCAAACGCGTCATTGACATAGACTTCACCCAGGGAGGCCAGCTTCTTGGCAAACTCCGGATCGTTCTTCGTCTCTTCGTTGTAGTAACGAACATTCTCCAGCAGGAGGATTTCACCGTCCTGCAGTGCGGCGGCTGCGGCTTCAGCTTCCGGGCCAATGCAGTCGTCAGCGAAAGCCACCGGCTGACCAAGCTTTTCGGACAGGGCCTTGCCTACTGTGGCCAGGCTGAACTCCGGCTTGCGCTCGCCCTTCGGGCGGCCAAGGTGGCTCATCAGGATGACCCGGCCACCCTGCTCCAGCAGGTGTTTCAGGGTCGGCAGTGCCGCTTCAATACGGGTATCGTCAGTGATAACGCCGTCGGCCAGCGGCACATTGAAATCAACACGTACCAGGACGCGCTTACCTTTTACATCGATGTCTTTAATGGTCTTTGTTGCCATGGGATTTCCTTGTTTGAAAATTTGAATTTATGGAAAAAAAAGCCGCCCACAACGTGAGCAAATCACGGGGGCGGCTATTGAATATTATCTGTAAGCAGTCTCCAATTAGAGGCTGACAACCTTCTTCAGGAGATCGACAACACGATTGGAGTAACCCCATTCGTTGTCGTACCAGCTAACCAGCTTGAAGAAGGTGCTGCTCAGGCCGATACCGCTGCCAGCGTCAAAGATCGACGATGCCTTGCAGTGGATGAAATCGGAGCTGACCACTTCGTCACCGGTGTACTCGAGAACACCAGCGAGGTCGCCTTCAGAAGCTTCCTTCATCTTCTGGCAGATTTCCTCGTAGGAAGTTTCCTTCTCGGTCTTCACGGTCAGGTCGACAACCGAAACGGTCGGAGTCGGCACACGGAAAGCCATGCCAGTGAGCTTGCCCTGCACTTCCGGCAGAACCAGGCCAACCGCCTTGGCGGCACCCGTGCTGGACGGAATGATGTTCAGAGCTGCTGTACGGCCACCTTTCCAGTCCTTGCGGCTCGGGCCGTCAACGGTCTTCTGTGTGGAAGTGTAACTGTGAACAGTTGTCATCAA
>Ga0066377_10000012_pt1 | contig 50323 bp, 64 predicted proteins | sample Knorr_S23_td_Sur_FD_70946 | JGI IMG/M metagenome (GOLD analysis project Ga0066377, IMG submission 70946) | Marine microbial communities from Southern Atlantic Ocean transect - Knorr_S23_td_SurfaceB_ad_5m_LV_B | ecosystem: Environmental > Aquatic > Marine > Oceanic | place: Southern Atlantic...
GATAAATTTTCAACTTCATCTTTACCTAAACCTTGTAATTCTTTGTAGTCTATAATGTCTCTTATTAACTCACCTTTTACTACATCTATTTCTGAAACTTTCTTTTGAAAATCTGATACATATTTACCAGCATCAAATTTATCATCTTTAGGTCTTCTAATAAATTTGTTTGTTTTAACATCAAACACACCATCAGCCATTGCATCATTCTTTTCTTTTACTTTAGGATCAGTAATGACATAATAATTAATTGGATGTTCTGTACCTGGTACTAATTTTCCATTTACATCTTTTAAAGATTTAGCAATAGTTTTTCTCATTGTTTCTCTATCGCCTGGTGGTACATCAAACAAAACATTAATATCTAAATCAGCATCGTTTCTATATCTTTTTGTAAGTATAGAACCAATTAATGAATACTTAACAATTGGAGCAAACCTTTCCTCAAAGTCTTTTAATTGTTTCATAATCATACCAATGACAACAGATTTTAATTTTGGATTGTTAGTATCTGCGTCATCAAATACACCTTTAGCATATGTTCTTCTAGGTATGTCTATGATACTTTCTTTAATCATCTTCTTTTTTCTTTTCTTTCTTTTGCCATCCATCTTTTAGCAATGTAACTTTTAACTGGTGCTGACATTAATCTTTTAACTATTCTATATGCTTTTGCTAATACTACTGTTGTTAATTCTTCTTCACTTTTATTATTATCAACAATTAAAAAATTGTTCATTCCAAATAGTCTTTGAAATTTTCCTATGTTATCTTGTACACCTCTCCAAGATTTTGTTAAAATAAATTCTGGTACTTGTCTTTCTCTTCCCCTTTGTCTTTGTAATGCAACATCTAAACTTGTATTTACAAATATCATATAACAATCATATCCTAATGCGTGTAAGTGTGCATATTGTCTAGCAATAATATCATAGTCTCTTCCTGTAGCATCTATAACTAAACCCAATCTACTTTTAACATAAAGGTCTAATTGATTAGCAGCAGATTGTTTTGCTGCTGTTCTAATCATATCTCTAAAGTAAGCTTCTTCTTCTGGCATATTTAAAGACAATCCTACTTTCTTTAAAGCTCTTTCAAAAAAATTATCAGAATTAACTAACTTTATACCTGTTCCACTAAATAAACTTTTTGTAACAAAAGACTTACCTGAAGCTGGACCGCCAGCTAAAAAGAAAGCTTTAAATATACCTGGGTCGTATAAACCTTCTGTTAATATTTCATTAAATTTTTTCATTTATTATACTTGCATAGTTCTAGGTACATCTACTAACACACCTTCACCAAAACAACCTAGTTCGTGTGAACCTGAAAGTGTAGCACATTGAAATTGTAAATCTGTTTTTTCACTCACTTTAAATGGAAATCTTCTTTGAATATTCATATTGTTTTCAAAAGTTGTTCTTGCTGTATCATATTGTTGTCCAGTTGAAGTTTGAGAAAAGTTCCTAAACAAAGCAGGCTTAGAAGCTGTAGTATCATTTGAAAATGCGTCAATACGATACAAATAAAATTCTTTGTTTGCTGGCACCGTAAAGATACTTGCTTGATTTCTACCATCACCTGGTCTAATACCACCATACTTAATAGTTTTAGCTGTATTCTGTACTGTAATTAATCCAACATTTGTTATACCTGTTGTAAGAATAATATCGTTTATTCTAAAAAATGCATTTGTGGTGTTTACATCACCACCGCCATTTAATATTACTACTTCGTTTAATTGTTCATAATTAGCATCAAGTCCTTTTATTAATAAAGCTTTACCATCATCACTTGCACTATCAGTTGTTACGGTCATTGTAATTGCTGATGGTGGATAAACATAATTTGTATTAGCAAATTCCCATAATGCTCTTAAAGTTGTATCACCTGCTGCTTGATAACCAAAGATATTTCTAACTTCAGCACCTCTTATCAGGCCTCTACTGACTTGTAAATTCTGGTCGTGTAAATAACTTGTTGCCATTATCCTTTAACCCAATCTTTTGCAATAGTAAAGTTTGCTCTACTAAATTCTAATCTATCTACAAGTTTTATTGCTCCAGCTTTTCTATCTACAGCAACATAACCTTCTGGTGAAGATACTCTATAACCTGTACCAGTTCTAATGAAGTGTCCTATACTTTGTATTTCTGATAGTTTATTAATTAAAATATTTTTACATCTGCTCAATGTAACGTGTGACGCTATCGCAAAATATAATGATGTTTTATTTCTATCAATAAATCTTAAACCATCTGTGAGAGCATCTTTAAATTTTTGTTTTCCTTTATCAGTTATTCTTGCATCAATTTCTGCTTGAACCATATTTTGATAATAGTTTCTAAACAAGTCAACTAATTGTTTTACTTTACCCATTTCACCTTGAGTATTTTTAATGTAATAATTAAAGAAAGTTTTTAATCTAAATCCCACACCAGTACCATCTGCTGATGATTTTTTCATTTCGTCTAACATAGGACCAGCTTTTAATAATGAACCTTCTGCCATTCTAATAGCAGCGTCAAATGTAGCTGTCTCACTTCTTGTCATCATAGACGAACCAGATGTATCTTTAAAACCAGCAGATGCTAAAAAAACTCTACTAGAATTACCTGTAACGGTACCAAAACTAGCGTTCATTGTATCTAACGTTTTTCCTACATACTTCGTATGAAAAACAATACCCATATTTGCTCTTGCTAGTTTTCTTCCTAGTGATGAGTTTACTGGTGTTGCGTAAGTAATTGTGTTGGGAGTAAATGATATTGACTTCTCACCATCAATATCAATAATTTTTAGATCACTTCTAGCAAATAAAAAGTCACCTTGTAATACTTCTCTTATTCCTAAACGTGATAATTCTCTTAATGCGATTGTAAGTTTGTCTGCTAATTCGCCACTATGATTTCTTCTTATGTCAGAAGAAGTGTAATTAACTTTTGGATTTTTATTGAAGACTGATTTGGTACCAACAAAAAACTTTCCGTTTTCTGGATTGACACCACATATAATAGCAGGTGCGCCATCCCACTTCACAGTCATATTAACTTTGCTGCCAGATGAACCAGCGAGCATATTTCTAATAGACTTTAGGAAGTTAATAGCATTACGACCACCGTCTGAACCTCTATTGATAATATCATCTTCTAAATGTTCAAGGTGTGTATTTCTATCCCTTGTTGTAAATCCTTTAAAACTAAACATTTCTCTCTCATTAATTCCATAAATTTAATCACTTTTTCCATATAAATCAACTTGTTTTATTCTTATATTTATAACATAAAAAACTTGGAATACCACCGTTATGTTTCCATACTTTATATTTGTTTTGAAATCTCATTAATTTGTGTGCGTCTTCTTCAAAGAAATATTGTTGTATAATAGAACCAGTTGGTTTTTCTATGACCTGCCAATATATTTTACGACCTTTCTTAATCATCTTTTTAATATAAGATAAATCTACATCTTGTGCTGGTCTTTGATCTCCCTTATAAAATTTTACTTTCTGTTTTCTAGCCATTACATTTTAAAGTCACTAAATTTTTCGTAACTTTCCTCTGGTGTGGTTTCTTTAGTTTGGTTACTATCTACAATATTTTGTGCTGAATTTTCAACATCATATAGTCTCATCTTGGCTCTATCTACACCAACAATAAATGATCTATTCATCGCAGGGTCATTGTATCTATTTTTCAATTGTTTAACTTTCATTTGCCCTAACGCCTCTAGTTCTTCATTGGACATTAAGGCAAACATAAAGTCGGCTGTCGCTGGAAGACCAAAACTTTCTGATGTATCTTCTAATCCAATGTCAGTAGATACGAAACCTGTTCTGGTCGTTTGTGTAGCACTAAAGATAGGTACATCAAATTCAACTGCCAAACCTCTTAACTCTTCAGCGATTGCTTTGATATAAAAATAAGATGATATGTTACCACCTTTAAATCTACTACTAGCACAAATATTTAAATAGTCTATAAAGATTACATTTGGTCTAAATGATTTTTTTAACGCCAACTCATTTAATAATGCTCTAAAATGACCACTATGTGCTGACGCAGTTGGATACTCTTTTATAATTAATTGACCTGATGTTTTATTTTGTAATTTAGAAACTTTGTTATCATATAATTGTTTTGGCATTGCGTGTAAATCATCAATCGTTACATCAAATAAGTTTGCGTCAATTCTTTCAGCAATTCTTTCTTCTGCCATTTCTAAAGTGATATACAATACATTTAAACCTTGAGTTAAGAAACTTGAAGCCACGTGACACATAAACAGAGATTTACCCACACCAGTGCCCGCAAGAGCAATGTTTAAAGTCTTACTAGGTATTCCGCCTTTGGTTATTCTGTTGAAGTACGAAAGATCAAATGGGTATCGCTTTTCTTTAGTATGGTACCAGTTAAATCTGTCTTCGGCATCTTGGATATAATCATGCCCAATGTGCCTATCAAAAGAAACACCAAGAGCCTCGCTAAGGATTGACGGAAGCGCCTCTGGATTATTTTGTTTATCTTTTCCATCTAGTATTTTAATGCCTTTTAATACAGCATTATATACGGCTTTATCTTTACAAAATTTTTCTGTTGTATTTAACAACCATTGTAAATCAACTTCATCATCATTTAAGCTATTTAGTAAAACTTTAACATTTTTAAATTCTTCTTCGTTAATATCTTTTCTGTTATTTAACTCAACTAATATTGTTTCTTTTGTTGGTGGATTTTTATATGTCTCAACAAATTTATATATTTCATCAAATAAAATTTTTTCTTCTCTTTGTCTAAAATAATCTGATTTTAAAAACGGAATAACTTTTCTAACAAAATCCTCATTGATAAAAAGATTTCGTAAGATTGTTATTTCTATTCTTTCGTTATTAGTCAAATTTAAGTGTTCCATTTTTTAATTGTAATTCCATTACATCAACTAGTATATCACCAATTAAGTTTCTAAATTCTTCTGACTCTGTATCTTTGTTATTAGGATTTCTAATAACAGTGTAAGTAAACTTTAATGGTATACGACCATCTGAATTTTCTGTTTGAGATAATTTAACGTGTTCGTATTTGTATATTATATCATTATACTTGTCATCTGTCAACCTTATACAAGTATAATCTGCTCCGTCTTTTTCTACAAATACGTAATTATCCCTCAGTTGGTTCGTCTGATCCGTAGAGGAATTTTGATTTTGTGTAGTCATCTATCTGTTGTAGTATTTCCTTTGTAAAATATTTTTCAGGTTCATCATTGATAGACTTACCAAATATTTTTGTTCCATCTGGTAACTCATAACGAGTAGATACTTTTTTAATTATACCTGCTTCTTCAGCAAGTTCTAATAAACCATAATATCTATCTAAACCTTTGTCATAAGTTAGTCTTACATCAATTACTGCATTTTCTTTTGTTAAACGTGATTTATAATTTTTACAATGTATAATATTTCCTACTACTTCGGTACCTTCTTTAAACTTCTTTTTACCAAGATAGATTATTGAGGATGCGGCATATTTCAAACCACTACCACCACCCATTTCTTTTTGTGGGAACATTGAACCAATGACATCATAAGTGTGGTTAGTCATTATCATAGGTACATTTGCTTTACCTAGTTTCAATGTTAAAACTCTAAATGCTGATTTGACAATTTGTGATCTTGTCATATCTCTTGTTTCTTTACCAGCGGCTGTGTCTTCCATTTCTTTTGTAGTAGATAACATACCTAAACTATCTAACACAAACAATAAAGGTTGTCTTTTGTCCTCTGGTTGTTCTAAATATTTGTCTATAATTTTAATAGATTGATTTCTAAATTCTTGTACCGTAGCAACTGGAACAACTACAAGTCTATCACTATCAACACCTCTACTCTCAATCATATTTTTTGAGATAGCGTTTTCACTTTCAAAGTAAATAACACCAGCTTCTTTGTTAGCGTCTAAAAAGTTTTTAACTACACCTAACGCAAAGAAAGTTTTACCTGTTGCTGCTTCGCCAGCGATTGCTGTAATTCTGTTTCCTGGTAGACCACCGTGAATACTACCTGATAATAATGCGTTGAAAGAATACGAACCTGTATCTATAAAGTTGGTTACGTCACCACCTGATATACCATCGCTAGCCAATGCTGCGTATTCATTACCTGTCTCTTTTATTATGTCTTTTAAGAAATTGCTCATACTCTTTTAACTCCTCATATTTCAATTTTTCATTTTCCGAATAAGATATTGTATAATATTTTATACCTAGATTATAACACTGTTCTTTAATTTTGTCAAGTTCAGAATAGTGGAAACTATGATTTATATAGTTTTGATACCCCTTATATATTGTTATCCTCATTTTTTACTTTTGCCCTCAAAACCACAGGTCTACCTTTAGGGGCTGTTAGTTGTGGAGGGGAATCTGGATCAGGTTCCCAATCAAATCTAACAGATGGGTCTTTTGGTACCCATCCCTTTGGTGCATCCTCATAGTCCGCAGGCTTCACTCTTACCCATATTTGTTCCTTTATAGTTTCTAAAGGTAACATACCAAAATCATTAAAAACTCTATCCTCAAATTTTTCAGCCATAGCATATACTTGTTCTCTATTGTATGCTACTTTTCTCTGGTAGTCCCAGTATTCTTTAAGATTATCGTATTGAAGTTTAGTAATAGGCATCGCCATACTATTTATTCTTTAACGCAATCGCACCTATGAAATTAAAATTCTGCCAAAAGGTATGTACTTCAAAACCAGCCTTGTTTAACATTTCATACAATTCTGTTTTTGTATTTGGCTTCATCATATGTCTCAATGTAACTTCTTTATCTAATATTTCTTTATCTGTAAAGTTTTTTCTTTTGTGGTCATAAAACATAAAAGTCATCATATCTTGTACTTTTGGATTACAACTAAAAGTCTTTTCAGAAAAAACAAATGCACCGCCTTTATTTAAACCATTATAAACTTTATTAATAACTTCTTCTCTATCTTTTGGTTTCATAAATTGTAAAGTAAAGATAGAAGTAACTAAAGAACAATTTTGAAAGTCATACTCTCTAACATCACCTTTAAAATAATTTAATTGTGGATATTCGTCTAGGTCTTTTTCATAATCTTTAAAAAAGTCTTCTTCAATTTCTATACCTGTGTATCTAGCTTGTGGTATATGTTTGTGATTTTGTTTAATCATAGCCTTCAATAGTTTACCTGTTGAACAACCTAGATCAACAACTTCTGTATAATCTTCAACAAAATATTTTGATAAAGATAAAACATCATTCCAAAGATTTGTATAACCTCTTACAGAATTTTCTATATGATTATCAAAACCTTCTTCTGATGTAGCAAATGTAAATTTAGTCATTTATAATTTATTTCCTTTCATCATTCTATCGTAATCAGTCATTACATTAACTGGGTTTCCAGATACTTTTTTCTGAAGCGTCTGTAAAACACTCCAATTTTCAATATATCTATTTCCAAATTTTTGATATTCTTTATTTAACGGAGACTCAAAAAGTTGTATTGCACATTTTTCAACAAATTGTAATATAACTTTGTCGTCAAATTCTTGTATTGGATAATATTCATCACCAAAAAGTGTACGCTGTCGTACACTAATATTAGTAAAATATTTTTTTATCTGTGACAAACTTATATATTTTACATAGATTGAATCTATCCATATATCTTTTCTTCCGTATTGTGTAAAGTTATCATATAACCATTGTCCTGCTGTATGATTTTCGTCTTCAGTATTTTCCCCTAGAGCTTGTTTTACCATTCTATTTACTCTTGTGGCTATATTAACTCCAGCATGACCTGTATAAAAATCTGTATCACCTATCATTATATTATAAACACCTTTTATACTTATTTTAGACAAATCAACTTTATTATTATGTTGATCTAAAAATATAGATGACATTTTTCCTTTGTTTATAACTTGGTATCTTGGACTTTTTACTAAATCAAATATTATATTATTGATTATAGGTTTTAAAGTAGTATAGTTCTCTACTAATTGGTATGCCTGTACTTCATTTGGTGGTTGTTTCATTATATATTCTCCTTGTATGGTTTCAATACTTTTTCATATACACTTTCAGCAAGTGCTTTCATCATCAACGGTGGAACCATACGACCAATACGTTCTGATTGTTGTTTATGTTTACCTGTTAAGATAAAGTCTTCAGGTAAAGTCATAATTCTTTTTAATTCTTTTATAGTAAACTTTCTATCTTGCGTTGGATGACAAGTACCAGCGACACCAGCAAGATTACCCATAGCAGTAATTGTTGGACAAGGTTTTCTTAAACTACTTCTTTTTAAATTAAAGTGATGACCTTTCTCGTGGTAATTCATACCTGTTAATACTTTGTCAGGGTCTTTAGGCATTTTAGCTAAAGTTTTACCTACTGCTTTATCTGGTCCAATTTTTTCAAACAAATAATTTAATTCTTCTTCATCAGTATTGTTAATATCTTCTATCGCTTGTCCTAGATTTGTTTGTTCGCTATTTTTATCTGGATACAATTGATACATAGTCATAAAATTTAAACCAATCTTATCAGCAACATCTTCTCTTACACCTATAAAGAAAGTTCTCTTACGTGATTGTGGAACACCAAAGTAACTCGCATTTAAAACATCAGCGACAACTAGATAACCAATATCTTCAAATGTATTTTGTATCTTATGGAAGTATTCTTTTGCTTCACCCATAGTCAAACCTTCAACGTTCTCACCTATAATTACTTTAGGTTTAATTTCTTTTGCCACTCTTAAAAATTCAAAAAATAAATCTTCAACATTACTTACACCTTTGATGTCACTATATTGTTTTGTTTTACCAAACGCATCCGAGTGTGTATTACCTTTGCCGTGTGATACTGAACCAGCCATACTAAACGCTGAACACGGTGGCGAACCATCAAGTATATCAAGTTCACCTGGTTTTAAATTAATCTTTTCTAAAAAATCTTTACCTGTTAGTTTTTTAATATCGCCAGGTATTATAAGTGTGTTTGGATAATTTTCTCTATAAGTGTTTTGTGCTTCTTCAACAAATTCATTTATGGCAAGTATCTTACCACCAGCCAATCTATAACCAGTAGATGAACCTCCGCCACCAGCAAAAGTTGATAGCACATTGAATAGTGCTCTATTTTCACTATCTAAAGTGTCTTTTAATGTATATCTTTTATATTCAAACATTGTTCCATATTATCATAATTAATTAAATTTGTCAACCTCATTTCCCCAGCTATCCCAACCAGGTCTTTGTGTTCTAGCAAATAACTCAATATATGGACCTTCTAATAATGATTCTATACGTCCATATATCTCATCTGGTTTTCTGGAGTGTTCTCTACGATTCGATACAATTAACTGATCTACATTACTTGACATTCTACGAGGTTTACCTTTAGTCGCAAGTAGAGCCATTTCAGGATTGGCACGTGTCCAGTAACCTAATCCTTTAAAATAATCTGAATTATTTTTATTCTGTTTAACCCAAGTAAAAGCAACTGTCTTATAAGTGAAACCCCACGCCTCTATAACTTTAAATGCTTGTTGTAGAAACGGATCGGTCACCCACATTATAAGGGTGGAATTGCCCTCAGCAAGTTTACTAACAGGTAGAAGAATGATGTCAGATAGACTAGCGCAAGTATAATGCCTAGTGGCGTTCCTTCCTTCTCCCTTTTGCGAATATGATTTAAAATACCACGGAGGGTCAGCATAAATTACCTTATATTGTTTTTTAATATTACTTATATCCATAACTCATTAATACGATTTTAAATAGTATGACAAATAGTAATAACTGCCATACTGAAATTGAAGTGTATCTTGCTAGAAACATACCAAATCTCATAGATAAAAACAAAGTTAAGTATAAAATTATTAACGCATTTATCATACAAAAAAGTCCTCTAAACTAGCTTTCTTTTCACTAGACCAACCAATAGAATTAAGAATAAAACTCATAGGGTCTAAAAATGTTTTTTGAAATTGTATGTCATAATCTATATACTTGTCTAATTTAAATTCTGTAGGTAGTTTTGAAACATAACTTATTACATCAAACTTAAATGGATTTGCTTCTATTAACTTAATAAATTTAATCTTATCACCTTCTTGTATTAATGGATATTTGTTTTGTAGTTTATATTGTTTAACTTGATGATTGTATATTAAAGCACCTTTCACGTGTATTGGAGTTCCTTTTACAAAAATATTATTTGCGTGTCTATATTTAGCAACGTTATTACAAGACCTTGGAAAAGATATGTCTTCTGCTTTTAATGTATTGAATTGAGTTTTAAAATCAGCAATAAACTTTTGTAACGTATCTTCATCTTTTGTCATTATAATATTAATTGCTTCTTTAATTTTACCTCTACAAACTTCTGGTGTAGAAGATTTAACAGCCTCAATACCCATAATCTTTAGTTTAGGTTTCTCATAGACTATACCTTCTTCGTCTAATACGTTTAGCATATATCTTTTTTTAGCAGTCCATATACCTTTGTCAGCAATAACTTCTCGTTTCATAACCATTTTATTTTCTATTGCATTTGTATAATCAGCAAGTTCTGCGAAACACTTATCTAAAAATGGTTGTATTCTAGTATCAACAACTTTATTAATAAATCTTAAAATAGTTTCCCTTGGTTTATCTTTACAAGTTGCGTTGACTAATTTGTCTAAACAAAGATAGATTGAATCTGTATCTGACGCAACAATATAATCTACTTTATCGTGTGTCTTTAATATTGTATTCATATATTCATTTACTTTGTTTTCTATAAATCTAATTACAAATTGACCAGCAGTTGTAATCGCTGTTGCTTGTCTTACATCATAGTATCTAAAATACTGATTACCAATAGCGCCATAAGCAGAATTTAATGCAATCTTTTTAGCCCATTGTATATTATGATAGGTTGCAATCTTTTTAGTTAGTTCTTTGTCTTTTGTTTTTTGATATTCTTGTTTTGCTTCAAATAATTTTGTACGATAGACCACTCTATCATTATACATCTTTTGTAATATTCTAGGTAAGAAACCTGGACTATCTGTTTTAAACATAGCACCATTTGGTGTCACACAAGCACCTTCTGTTTTTAAATGTCCTAGTTTAGATTTTTGATAGAGAAGATTGTTAACAGATATGCCAGTAGGTTTAACACCAATGATTTTCTCTGGTGAGATATTATATTGCATAATCAAGTGCGGATATAGAGAGTTAATATCAAAGGATACAATCCACTTATGCATACCTGTTAACGGGTCTTTTACGTAAGCACCATCATATTTGGTTTCCTTAACATTATCTTCCTTTGGTGGAATAACAATATTATCTTTACGTAAAAAATTGTAAATTAACATATCCCACATTCTAACTTGCGAGAATACATCATTATAATTAACTTTAGCTTCATACGCCATAGTTAATACTAATTCAATTAATTTTAATTTATCTTCTAGCTGGTCAACTATCTCAACGTCTTTTATATTATATTCTACAAATGATTGAAAGTCTTTTGTATACCATTCTCTAAAAGTATCATAAGGATTTTCATCTTTTTTTAAACCAAGTTCTACTTTACCTATGTAATCTAATTTGTAACTTTCCTGTCTTTGTGGAATAAACTTTTGATACAAGTCCAAATAATCTAACATTACAATACCAAAAATATTATAATGTGTTTGAGGCCGACCTCTAACTACAATAGATTCTCTTTCAACTAAATTCCAAGGTGAAAATCTTTTTAATACTTTTTCATCTACTATATGTGCAATACGTGTAAACAAATAAGGTATATCAAAAAATTTAGTATTCCAACCAGTAATAATGTCTGGATAGTTCTTAATCCAAAATTTCATAAACTCCATAATCAATTGTTTTTCGGATTTACATTTTACATATGTTATATCAGTTCTATTGGATTTAAACTCACCTGTGCCCCAAGTTATGATTTGTTTATTGGATTGATTCTTAACAGTAATTGCTAGTATTTCTTCTGTTGGATTTTCTACATCAGGAAATCCATTTTCAGCACTACACTCAATATCAACAGTAAATATCTTAATATGGTCTTTAGAAAATTCTAAAGTACCAGGATAGTTATCAGAAATATATTGATACTGGTATCTATCCATACCATAGATAGGTGCGTTATCTGTATTGTAATTCTTTTTGAAGTCTCTTGCTTTTGATATACTACCAAATTGTATTGGTTTTAAATATTGACCAGCAAGTGTTTTATGATCTGTTTCTTGTTGAGTAATAGCATATAGTGTTGGACTATATTCAACCTTTTCTTTAAACTCTTTGCCTTCGTGTACACCACGGACTAAAAGTTTACCTCTATGTTCTATTACATTTTTATAAAAGTTCATCATCACGTAAAAACAAAGTTATATTATCAAGTTCTTTAGTAAGAAAGATTTGACAACCTAATCTACTAATTCCTTGTTTATAACCTTTTTCATATTCTAATAATTCTTGTTCTGGTGTATTATAATCTATTGGACCGAGTTTGTCAATCCAAGCGTTACTAACATAAACGTGGCAAGTTGCACAGGCACAACACCCTCCACAAGTCGCAGGTATTTCTTCCAGATTAGCTTCTTTTGCTGCTTCCATAACAGTAAAACCCTCTGGAACCTTTACTTGGACTTTTTCGTTATTTGTCCTTATAAAGTTTACTGTTATCACTTAATAGTAGGTATTCTTGTTTCTGTTATTAGACCAGGATTAGGTTGTATAATACCTCTCCCTAAATGTTTATTATACGAATTTAATATTTCATTTCGTGGAGTTGCTTTAGTAATTATTTTATCTGATGACAAATTAATTTCTTTATCTTCCGTATAAGGCATATACGGCGTCATACTTAATTGTACCTTTGCGCCTGGGGCTGTTTGTACTGGTATTATAACGAACGGAGTTTTAACCGTTGTATTCTCGTTGTCAGATTTGACAACATCACAGATTATATCTTCACCTGTGGTCATTCTTAATATTTTCACACTTGACATAATATCTCCTTTTTATTATATAATATCATAATTAACTTTTAAAGTCAATGTTATTTTTCAAAACCAACTTTATCTTCTTTGCCCTCTTTTTCTATGGGTCTTAATCTCTTACTTAATACAAAAGTTCTATTAGGATTGACACTAACATTCATTTGACGCATTAAATCTCTATTAATAAGTATGTCTGAACCTGATCTAGGTCTTTGATCTAATCCAACTTCTATATTTTTATAAGTAAATCCATTAAATGTAATATCCATTAATATAGTTGGTCTAATTTCTGACGGTTCTTCACCATCAGCATTTGCTCTATAAACTTTACTTGTTCCGTGTTTTGGTTTAGAGTAAACCTTGTTATCATATTTCCATTTAATAATTTTACCTTCTTCTATAATTTCATCAGCGTGTAATGCACAAGCAAGTGAACCATTACCTGTATCAAACTTTGCTCTTACTAATCCTATTTTATCTAGTTCAACTGTTTCTAACCAACCACATTCATTAATTGCTTGTCTATCCCAATGAGTTCTTTTAGAAACCCAATCTATAAAGTTATACATTAAAGTTTCGCCGTTAATTCTACCTGATGGTTCTGGATCAGAATAATAATCTTTGTATTGATAGCCTTCGTAATCAGCACCTGAACCTGGACTTCCATTAACTTCTAATATGTAAGGTTTATTATTAAAGATAATATGATCTACACCAACCATATACGCTTTTGAAGCTCTACTAGCTCTTAATACAAGTTCTCGTTCTTCATCATTTAATTTATATGGTGCTGCTTCAGCGCCTCTATGTGTATTTGATCTAAAGTCATAACCACTATGAGTTCTTTTTGTACTTGCGAATATTTTATTATCTACCACAAAAGTTCTTACGTCAAATTTAGTTGGCATATATTCTTGGATTAATAATTCAGCATCGTGCTTCCATAATGCCTGTATAGTAGATACTAATGACTCATAACTTTCTGATTTGATTACACCGATACCTTGTGTACCTGTAAGTGTTTTAATAATCACAGGAAACTTATTACCAATTAATTTTACTGCGTCATCTATATTTTTTTCGTTAGCAATAAAAGCAGTTCTTGGTGTAGGTATATTAAACTTCTCAAACAATAATGCTGATGTTAATTTATTTGAACAAGTCAACATTGCTGCTCTTGTATTGACCATAAATGCTGATGAGTTTTGAAATGCTGATATTAAAGAAAGACCTGCCTCATCTTCGGCAGCGCCAGCTCTTGTAACACATACAGTATCTTTGCCTATAAAGGTATGTTCACTATCTTTACCATCAAAGTTATAAACTGTTAATGTATTTTTTTCTTCGTCTTTTTGTGTGATAATAGCGTATTTTGTATTAATAATAATACACTCAAAACCTTTTTTCTTACACGCTTTCTCTATTAAAGAAACAGTAAGTTCTTTTTTATTAGGTTCGCCAGCTTTTTGTGATTTTATTTTAGGGTTAGACTTTGTAATAATAGCAACCGTAATAGGTTTCTTCTTACGTTCTAAATCTTGTTCTACAAAAAAATCTTTAAACTTTGGTATTTGCATCGCTGTCTTCTTCTTTGGTTGCCTTTTTACCTATGTTATATTTTGCTAACAGGTTCCATTCTTTTTTCTCTTTGAAAGGCAATACTTTTATTTGACTTAACGGTGCTCTGCTTTCCGCAGCAACAGCATCCACTATGTCTATTAAGTTCCAATCTTGTAATAAGACCGCAATTGTATTTCGTCTTTGAATATCGTTTTGTACTAGAGTTGCTTTTTTACCATCTAAAGCAAATAATTCTTTGAAGTGTACTATGTAATATTTTCCTTGCTTATGAAGTATATGACAAGACTGATATAAGGTTTTGTCTTTACGACTTGCTACACCGATACGTGTTAGCGTCTCTCTAATTTTTAAAAAGTCATCAGGTTGTTTGATGGTTACTTCTAACATACTATCCTGATTCCATTGTATTTCGTCACTCATTATTTTCTCCCGCCTTTATATAAGGACTTCTTTATAATTTCAATTTGTTTTTCTGTTAGTATGTTGAGAGCCTGTTTTGCTTTTTCATTACTATAACCATAATACTCTTTGACATACTCCAAGTCATTTAATTTGAATTGTTTAGGCCACTTTCCAAATCGTTTTCTTTTTCTTATACTATTTAGTAGAAAATGAAATTGTATCCTATTGTCTAGGAAGTGATAACCATTCATTTCATTAGCGGATGCTATACAATCATAGTGTAAAGACAACAATTTATTTACTATAAAAGGCGGATACTTCTTGGCCCAAAACGGGTCATCCGAATCAAGTAGTTTTTCTTTAGTAAAATTTATTGCGTTTAGATAATCTCTGAGTTCGTACATTATTTTTTGTGTCTACCCATATACCAATCACCAGGTTCGTAATTCCATTTCTTACCGTGATGACCACGTACATCAGCATACCACATTCGTAACTTAACTATCAAAGTTCTCCAAAATGTTCTTCGTGCCATTGTTTAATCAATCCTTCTGATCGTATTTAGTAATCTGTTAAACCCCATAACCATAAAGCTATAGCGATGTACATAATTGGTTCCATTAGATAAAACCCTCCAAAGTTCCTTGTTTTTTATTTTTATATTCTTTATATCCATTATCTCTTGTTAACTTTACTATTTCTATCATTTGAATTTACACGTTGCCATTATTTCTGTTAAACAAGCAACCATATTGATTTCTTGGTCTGCAACAAATGCTGCCTTGTATTGATAACCTGCGATAACAAGTATTGCTTGTGGAAGTGATTTAGTGTCTAAACTTTGATATAACAAGTCATAGATCACTCTAAAAAGATGAGAAGGTTCTTTATCTAAATTATCTACAACCCACTTTCTCATATCATTAAAACGTTTATCTTTTAATGATTTAACAAGTTCTTTTGTATTTACTTCAGATAAACTAAACAATATACCACTATCAATCTTACCTCTAACAGAATATCTTTGTAGTTCGTTTATAGTTCTACGAAAGTCTGGATAGTGTTTTTGTATAAGTTCTGCTAATATCTTTTTATCAAACTCTATCTTTTCATCTTTTAAGATAGACTCAATACGTTTCATAAACGCAGTCGCAGTTTTAACACGTTGACCATTTACTATTTTAAAATCAATAACTGTACATCTACTATGTAGCGCTGGTAATATTTTGTTCTTATAATTACAAGTGAATATAAATCTACAATTATTGTAAAATGTTTCTATGAAATTTCTTAACGCAGGTTGTACTGATTCTGCGCTCATATAATCTGCTTCGTCTATGATAACAACTTTGTGATTAGCGTCTTCTGTAAGAGATACTGTACTAGCAAAATTCTTAATCTTATTTCTAACGGTATCAATATGTCTACCCTCGTCAGAACCATTGATTATGATATAATCACAACCAAGTTCTTCACATAGAGCTCTGGCCACAGTTGTTTTACCTGTACCAGGACTACCTGATAGTAATAGATTTGGGATTTCTTTTTTGTTTAGAAATTCAGTAAATGTTTTCTTTAACTCTTCTGTAAGAATACAATCACTAATTTTTCTAGGTCGGTACTTCTCAACCCATAAAAAATCGGACATTTAAACCTCCTAAAACTCTGAATCAGGTTCTAATGCTATCCAATATTTTACGTTTTTATTTCTGTTAACAAAATGACTTATTTTCGCTTTAGAAATAACAACATCATAATCGTCAGGTATTTGTTTAAAGTTTTCTGTTTTAAAGAAAGCAGTAAACTCTTTATCAGTTTCACCGATATCAACGCTATACGTGTTAGATGTTTTATTCTTTTTATCGTTAGCAATAATTTTAATCTTCTTGCCATCACCTTTTACAGCAATGTCAGGTAGATTTAAAGCAGTAACACCTTTCATAAATTTAGAAAAGTTATCTTTAGTTAATACAAAAGATACATACTCATCTGGTAATTTAATTGATTTTGTTGGTGATACTATTACTGACTTGTCAGAAAAAAAGTATTTTAAGTTTTGAGATTTGTTTGATAGATTTACATATCCACTACCATTAAATTTAAGTTCAGGTGACTCTAATAACTCAACTGATCTAATAAACTCTGGTAAATCATAGATAGCAAATTCACTATCAAATTGTTCTGATACCTCAGCCTCTGCCAAGATATTTTTCATTGTTGACATAGTCTGTACATTTTTTCCTGGTTTAAACAAAATGTTTTGATTAATTTCCGAGAAATTTTTTAATACAGCTATCGTGTCTGTTGACAACTTCATATATTCACTCCTTCATATTCATAATTTAATATCATAACTTCATAATATAAGGAAAAGAGCGCCAAGTCAAGTCTCAGCGCTCTCTCTATTTTCAGAATCCAAAGATTAAAAATCCTATGAATATACCCATTAAAACGGATGGTATTGCACTATACGCTAATGGATAAGGTTTCTTAACCTTTTTCTTTATGCCATAAGTGAGTGTTTCCCACTCCTCTTGCGTGTATGGCCACATATTAGTCTTCCTTCTTACTAAATGTTGTTTTCACGTCTTCGGCCCAATCAGTGTAAAATTTTTGAACTGCTTTGAAATAGCCATTCCAAAATTCTTTTACTTGACTGTATGTAGGTAATGATCCAAACATATTATCTCCTTCTTTGAGTTAATTACTTAACTTCAATTGTTTTAGGTTGTTTGTGTTCTGGAACAATTCTTTCCAAAGACACTTTTAATAGACCATCTTTTAACTCTGCGCCTTTAACTTCAACGTCTTCAGCGATTGTAAAAGATTTAGAGAAGTATCTTTTAGCGATACCTTTGTGTAAGATTTCACCGTCTTTTGATTCTTCTTTGTCTTCTTTTTTAGATTTAATTGATAGTACGCCGTCTTCCAGACCTACTTCAATGTCATCTTTTGAATAACCAGCAAGTGCGATTTCAATATCGTACTTGTTTTTTCCTTGTTTTACGATATTGTAAAACGGAAAAGACGGTGCTGATAACATTGAGAAATCGTCATCAAACATTCTCTCAAAATGGTCAAACACATTGTCAAACCCTACGGTTACTGGTCTTAATTGATTAAAAATAGAAAGTGCTTTATTAGTCATTATAACCTCCTTGTTAAGCAAAGTTTTCTAATATAAAGACAACCCATTATGGCGTTGTCTATGTTATTTATATAAGTACGAATTATACAATGTCAACCCCCCTTATATAAAAAACTGTGGCAGTTTCTTTTGTCACGGAGTGCGAACTGCCAAAGATCACCGTTATTGCGACACCGACTTTGATTTAGAATCAGGTTAGTCGGCCCCTTTTTTTACTCTGATAAAGACTTATGAATTGCTTTATCACATAATATATATACGTTCAACTATGAGTAAAAACTTTAAATTCCTAGTAATCTCTTCATTTTGGCCTGTGTTTTTTTATAGTTTTTAATGGCCTCTTTTTTCTTACGTCTTTTTTTCTCTGACGGTTTCTCAAAGTATTGTTTTTCTTTATAATACTTTACAATACCCTCTTTTTGAACCTTCTTTTTTAAAACACGCATCGCTTGTTCTAAATTTCCGTTTCTTACTTGTACTTGTATTGGCAAAATTATTACCTCCTTTTATGTTTGCCACTAGTGCTAGAACGGAGGGGCTGAACGCCCCTCCTAGGACTTAACACTATGAAGATAGATTATTGATTGTAGGGATTAGAGTATTCCTCTTCCTGTTCATCAGACTCACTATCATTGTCATCAATCATTGAAGCTGTCTCAGCTTTTTTCTGATCGTCAAGTATCTGTTCAGCACTTGCGCCAGAGTCCACTTTAGTGTACAACTCAACAAATGAATTTTTTGTATCATCATCAAATCTATTCGTACATACTTGAATAGCTTTGAGTTTATCACCAAAGATTGCATATGCTTGTGTTATATGAACCAATCTTCTGGTACTGATAATCTCATCAACACCACCATCGTAAAAAGTTCTTCTGATAACATCAGCCCAAGTTACTAACTTGTCACAAAAGCTATCATCTTTTTTACCTGCGGCTTTTAAAGTGTTAACTAATATCTTCTTCTCAACTTTTTGAGTAGGATATTTCTGCTCAAACGTAACTGGAAATCTTTCCAAAAACGCTTCGTTTAACACATTAGTTCCAATAAACTTACCGTCTTCACTACCTTGACCTTTAGTATTCGCTGTAGCGATAACGTTAAATCCAGGTTTTGGTTGAACGAATTTATTAATCTTCTTAATAAAGACACCAGAACCTTCAAGGATTGGTTGAAGACACATAATCTTATTACTTGCCAAATCAATCTCATCAAGTAAAAGAACAGCACCTCTTTCCATTGCCTCTACAACTGGACCATTGGACCAAACTGTTTGACCGTCTTTAAGTCTAAACCCACCTAATAGATCGTCCTCATCAGTCTCAATAGTGATGTTAACCCTAATAAGTTCTTTTTTAAGTTCGGCACAAGCTTGTGTAATGGCCATTGTTTTACCATTACCAGAAAGACCTGTAACGAAACAAGGATAAAACTTACTGGATTTAATAATATTTTTAATATCTGAATAGTTACCAAAAGACACGAACACAGGGTCTTTTTTAGGAACCACATTACCAGTCAAAGATGAAACAATATATGCTGCCTCAACTTTTTTAGTCTCTGTACCTAATACCTTTTCTGTCTCTGGTACTTGTTTATCTGTATCTAAAGGTAATTTGTAAATACCTCTATCAACTTTATACTTGTCCTGTTTTAACCAAGACTGATTCTTATAACCTTTTTTCTTAATAAAGGTATTGATCTCAGCCCTTGTTACCATATCCTTATTGTAAAATTTGTAACAATCTTTTACAAAGGATTTCTGATCGTTGTTTAGTTCAATCATAGTGTTTTTTCCTTTCATAGTTTTCATAGTTTATACATTAATAATATCAGGATTATCATAGAAGTCAATAGCCTTATTTGCGTTGATTTTACTAGTCATTATGCCACCCTTTCTATGAATTTGTTTAATAATACTCTACTTTTGATTCTGTTTATCATACTTTTTTTAAACATATTTCTAATATCTTTAACTTTAGAGTTTTCATTTACGTTGTCTAAATTATGATTTGATACATCCATATCCTTACCATTAACTAAAAAGTAATCTGTGTAACCATATTGTTGTACAGAAGCACATCTGTCTTTAGTCATTGCTTTTGTAATTCTAGCTTCTTCTTTATCTCTTTCACTCCAGTTATTACCTATAACATTAATGTATCTACCAAGGTTACCTCTTCTAACTCTTTTAACAATATAGAAACCAATAGTAGTTACATTGTGTTTTTTTCTAATAATATCTAATAACAAACCAGTTGCTCTTGAAAAGTAATCATCATCATTAGAATAAGATTTATTTTTATCAACAATAACTAAATTGTCACCATAATTTCTGTCACTAGTAGTTAAACCTTCTTCTGTGTTATAAGCTTTTTTGTAGAAACCACTATTAGCACCACCGTCTGTTAATGTAACAAAGTTCATTTTTTCTACTTTGAATTTATTTTTAAACATTGGTATAAGTTTTTCACAAACAATTAAAGCTTCATTTAAAGGTGTTGAACCTAAATAGTATCTACTATCTGGAGACCAAGGTGTACCTTGTTTAAAATAATCATAGTCTCTATTTCTAAAACTATATCTGTCTGTCCAATAATCTGCCATAGTATATAACCAGAACAAAGACTCATTTAAATTCTTTTTAGTTAAATTACTATTTGCGATATTGATTAAATTAAAATTGTCCATTATAGCGTCACCGTGTTTATACTTAAACACATTGTTTTTAAGATTGTCCATATCTACTCTATAACTACTTTCTTCTGATCTAACATACTCGGTAGTAAATGCATAAACATCAAACGGAATATTAACTTTACTACAAAACATAATTAAGTTAATTAATTGATCTATTGTTTTACCAATACAATCGTGCATTGATCCTGACCAATCTAATAACATCATCATACCGTGATTTTTTGCGTCAGGTAAAATAGTTAATCTTTTGAATAAGTCATCACTAAATTTGTAATCTTTTAATTTTAGAGGATCAAGCTGACCAGTTTTATCTGTAGTCGCTCTCTTATAAGCAGTTGCTGATTTTTTCAATTCAAATTCTTTAACCAAATACATAACAGTTTTTTTGTTATCATTTAAAAACTTTTTGTATTGATCTCTAATATAATCATAATATTTTCTATTACTTGAATCTCCTTTAGATTGTTTTACATAATTTGAAATCATATCTTTTAAGAAAGTTTTATTAGAAACAATAATTTTTGATAATATTGGATCAGGCATTGTTACATAATTAATTGACTTGGCATCACTATTATATAACTTCTCTTTATTGTTCTCATAGTTCTCATCAGTAATTGCTCTCAATTTAGAACCTCTACCACCACCAGGACCTTGACTATTAGTTGCTTTAGATTGAGTACCATTTTTTTCTGCGTTTTCGTCACTAGCAGATTTATCTGATACTGCATAATCATCTTTACCTTTATTACCACTAGCTTCTTTTGAATCTTGGGTAATATTATCTGAATCCATCTCATCACCTTCGTCATTTAAATTATAGTTTTCTACGATAGGGTGATTATCAAAGTCAGGAAGTTTTTTCATTTTTTCAACTTCTTTTTTCTGCCAATCTAATAATTCTTTAGCTAGTTCAACAACATCTTTAAATGACTTTAACTTATCTACTTTTTTCAATACTGATTTAGCATAGTCATCAAATATAAATGGTAATCTTTTTGAAGACTTATAATATAAGTTAATTTTATCAATTAACATCAAATCTTTATTAATATTTTTATCTCTAGTACCAAAGAAATTATTGTTTTCTAAAACATCAAAACCTTTTAAATAATTGGTAACACAACCAGGATATTTCTTTTGAATAAGTTTATCAATTCTACAATCTTCTAATACATTTACGTATCCTCTTAATTCGTCATCTTTCATTATAGTTTCCCAACCACCTTTGAACGGAGTATATAAAGCGTGTGAACATTCGTGTGCGATTAACATATCAAACACATCACCGTTAGGTTGTTTAAATATAGGGAAAGTTAATACTCTGTTTAAAGTATCAAATGAGGCAGTTTTACAATTATTATATTGTACTGTAATATTCTCACTTGCGATTAATTTTGCGAGTTGTGATTTTATATTAGTGTTTATATCCATACTAGCTAATGTATCAGGTCGCTATTTAAAAGTCAACCCTTAAAAAAGCGTTGATTTTACTAGTATATTTATGGATGGATGTTCTTACTTTGTTCTTTTTATCACTTTTTCGTATATATTTTGTGATAGATTCTTCATCATAATGGGTGCTACCATACGTCCGATTCGTTCAGCTTGTTTATCAAAGTTACCTTCTAGTTTATAATCATCTGGTAAACCCATAATTCTTTTCAATTCTGGTATAGTAAATTTTCTATTTTTATTATAATGAAATACACCAGATACACTCATCTGTTGTCCTCTTTGTGTAAGTGTTGGACAAGGTTTAGACGGACACGGTCTAATCATATTAAACATAGATTTCTTATAGTTTATATCTACAAATTTATAGTTTTGTTCTGTGTCCCATTCTAAATGTTTAACATCTGTGTTTTGTAATTGTTCTAATCTAACATCTAAATCCGTACTAACTGGTTTAGCATTCTCTTCTTTAAATCCCATATTCTTGTATTCATCCCATTTTTCTCTAGGTATGATACGTATTTCATTCTCACTAGGTTTAACGTGTCTATCTGGATTTAAAGGTAATATCTCTACCCACTTCTTTTGAAATCCGTTTTGTACATAATCAAATAATTCTTTTTCTTGTGCCTCATCATTTACAACATTTTCTATTGCTTCTTTTAGAGATACCTTTTCTTTTTTAGGTGTTGGATAAACTTCACTAGCCATTGTCATCCAATTTAATTCTGCCTTATCTACTATATCGTTTCTTACTGCTACAAAGAAACATCTTTGTCTTGCCTGTGGTGTATCAAAATCTGCTGCGTTTAATACTTGACCTACTGCAGTATAACCTATTCTTTCAAATTCATTTATTATCTCATTGTATTTTTTAATCGCTTCACCCATAAGAATACCAGCAACGTTCTCGCCCACTATTACTTTAGGTTGTATCTCATCTGCTATTCTAATAAACTCAAAAAATAAATCTTCTATATCTTCTACTTGTTTTCCATCTGAATATGTCTTTGTTTGTTTCCAACCTTTTTCTCTTTTACCAGCAACACTAAACGCAGAACAAGGTGGAGACCCATCTAATATATCTAACTCACCTTTTTGTATACCTGCGGCTTTTAAAAAGTCTTCACCTTTTAATTGTTTTATATCACCAGGTAAAACTGGAGTGTCAGGATAGTTCGCTTTATAAGTTTCTACTGCTGCCTCTACAAATTCATTTACACATAATACTTTACCACCTGCTAGTCTATAACCTGTACTAGACCCGCCACCACCAGCAAAGGTAGATATGACAGTAAACAATTCTTTTTTAGAATTGTCTATAACATCTTTTAAGTAATATGGTTTATACATTATTTCTTTTTCTTTTCTTTGAGGATTCGCCCATAGTTCGGCCAACCAAACTTATCTGGTGTCTCATCCACATAACGCCAACGAATAATACCAGTATCAGGATTTCTTTCATAAATTTTATCTCTTGTTTTCTTTTTGTAACTTTTCGGCATATTGTCTATCCTTTCTTGCTAGTTTATGCGCTTTTTCTTTTGCCATATTTAATTTAAATTTAGATACTCTTTCAATAAACAATCTACCTAAAGTGTGGTCGTATTCGTGTAACGCACATCTAGCCATCATACCTTTAAGTTCTACTGTTTGTTTTTTACCCTCTTCATCTTCATACTCTAAAGTACACTCTTTAGCTCTTTTGATATTTAAAAATAGATATGGGAAAGTTAAACAACCCTCTTTCATCATTATTGTTTCTTCGCTCTCTTTAACAATTTTAGGATTAAAACAAGCGTATCTTTTACCTGCTTCTAAAAAAGGATGATTACCCATAACAAACATATTGTATGGTAACCCTACTTGACTAGCTGTTAAACCTAGACCACCCCAAGCAGTCATAGTTAAAAACATATGTTCTGTTAACTCTTTTCTATCTTTATAACCAAAGTCACTTAATGCGCTATCACTAAATGGTGCGATAGCAGATTGTACTCTAATATCCGATGGTCTTAATAAATCTAATGGTGTCTTCTTTCTTTCGTCTTGTTTTGTATCTTCTTGTTTTATTTCTTCTTTAGACATTTTGTAATCCTGTAAAGTTATGTTCCTTTTGAAACTTTATTATATTTGTAAATTTATCAAACAATATATCCCCTTTATGACTTATAACAAAAATATTCTCTTTTGTCAATGTTTTAATGATTTTAAAAAAATCATCTGTACCCTGACCATCCAAACTACTATCAAATATCTCATCTAATATCAATAAATTAGTATTCATACTGTTTTTCATTTTGGCAATTTGACGCCAAGTAAACAATAGGGCAAGATCAATTCTCATCTTTTCACCCTCACTAAAATTGTTATAATCAAACGTATCCATATGTCTGCTCTTAACTGTTTCGTTAAACTCTTCATCTAAATGAAACGATATAAAGAAATCCATAGCTTGTAAATGTTGATTAATTAAAGTATTCATTATAGGTAGATATTTGTTTACTATCTTTGTTTTAGCACCTTTATCAGATAATATCTCTCTTGTTATATCTACGTATTTTTTTTCCTCTATAACACTATCTAAATCTTTTCCTGCTTGTTCTAATTCTACATCTAATTCTTGTAATTGTTTTTCTATATCTTCTTTACTTTCATCTTTATTACCTAATAGTGTAATCTCATCATTTAAGTTATCTGTGTAATCTTTAAGTCTATCTAATGAAGTGTTTAGTTTAGATACCTCTACATTTAAATCATACATCTTACTTGATAGTGTATTAAATTCATTTACTTTTGTTTGTACTTTGTTAATCTCATTCATTAAATCTTTCATACCATCATTTAAAGTACCAATCTTTGCTGTTTCGTATGCTATCTTTTCACCTCTAAATGTGGGCTCTAATTTTTGTGTACAAACTGGACAACTTTCATTTTCTTTAAAAAAAGATAAAGTCTTTTCGTGTGTCTCTATGTTTTGTTCTATCTTTGTTTCTAATTTTTCTAATTGTTTTAATTTGTTATCGTATTTTTCTCTCTCTTCTATTCTAACTTTTAAACTGTTATATTCTTCATCTATTTTTCTAATGTCTTCTAAATATTTTTTTTCTGCTACTTTATTATCTTCTATTTTCTTTTGTTTATATTCTACATCACTTAAACTTCTGTTTTTCAAATCATCTAAATGTTTTCTTTGTAGTTCTTTCTTTTGTTGAACCAAATCTTTTTTATGTCTTGTATCTGTAATAGATTGTGCTAGTTCACCTTGTTGACCTCTAGCTAGAATATTCATATGTGTTAAAACTCTAATATCTAACATTTCTTCTACTACCTCTCTTCTATGTTTAGGTAATAGTTTCATAAATGGTCTATATGATGAAGAGCCTAAAATAATTAATTGTATAAAAGCTCTATAATTTAATCTTAATATTTGATCTATTAAAACTTTTTGATAATCTACACTTGACGCTTCTTGGTTTTGTAAAACTCCGTCACAATAAATTTCAAATATATTAGGTTTAATACCTCTTATAATTTTATATGACTTTGTACCAATAACAAATTCTAGTTCAACAACAGTATCACCAGAATTGATAGTGTTTACAATTTGTTCTTTTTTAAGATTTCTAAATGGTCTATTAAACAAAGCAAAACACAAAGCGTCTAATAGTGTTGACTTACCAGAACCATTTGGTCCTATAACCAAAGAAGTTTGATGTCTATTTAAAACTATTTCTATTGGTGTATTACCAGTAGATAAAAAGTTCTTCCATTTAATCTTTGTAAAAGTTATCATATTAATGTCCAGGCATATGTTTAGTTACAGGATCAACAAAAACTAAATTACCAGATACACTTACTCTCCTTTTATTTGCTTTATAAGGCGCAACAATATGTCTTAACATCGCTGGAAACATAAAAATATCTCCAGTCTTTGGTACTACCCCGTGGCCTGTTGATGCCCAACGTGGAAATGCTGGTTCACCATAGTAAAAAGATATTGTTCCAGGACCCATACTACTTCCTTCAAATCCACCATTTTCTTTTATCAAGTCTTCGTAAGGTGTGTCCAAATATATAACCCAACTTAATTGACCTACGTGTGAGTGTAAAGGATTAAAGTCACCTGGTCCCATTTCATTACACCACAAACTTATTAATTGAAATTCAGATGGATAGTTTTTAACTCTATGAAATTTTTTATATAAAGTAACATAATCATCAACGTATGGTTTCCATTGTTCTTTAAACCAATCCATATGTTGTTCTTCATATTTGTAGGCAGTATCAAAATGACTTGCTAGTTCTGTGTTATACTTCCTACCTTTTGATCCTAGACCTCTTTCTAATAGTTCATCTATAAATTCTTGTTTTGCTTTAGTTTTCCATACAAAAGGACCAAACTGCAGATAGCCGTGATCCTCGTTGCCATTTTCAGTTAACTTTATACTCATTCATTTACCTCCGTATGAAGTTCTTTAATATATGTTTTTAATTTGTTTCTATCTAAATCTGTGTCTATTTGATCTACATAGTTTCCTAAAAACGTTAGAGTGTCTTCGCCCTGTTCTAAAATATTATCTTTAACACTTGCTGTTATATCTGATTGTGTGTCTTCTATTATATTAATATCGTGTGTATTAATTTCATTATGTAATCTTTCAATAAATGTATCAAACATATCATTGTTAGTTTTATTAGTTACAAATATTTTAACAAAACTATTAGCATATTCTTTTATATCTTTTTCATAAAAGTTTGTTTCTTTATCATTGTATATTACTTTTTTGTGTATTCTATTTGGATTAGATATTCTTTGTAACTCTCTTGTTTGTGTATCAAAGACGTGAAAACCTTTTGGACATTTATAGTCTGACCAAGTTATTTCGTATTGTGTTCCTAGATAATAAATGTGACCATTGTCAGATTTTTTATGAAAGTGTCCAGAAAAAACTTTTTCAAATCTTTTAAATTGAGTGGGTTCTAATCCAACTTCATTTATATGACCATTGTGCATTTCAAATCCTTTGATCTCTAAATGACCCATACAAATTTCTGCGTTAGAATTATCTATTGCATAAATTGATTCTTCATAATTATCATCACATATCCAAGGTAACAATAATATATCTAGTCCATCAAAGTTTACAGTTTTAGGTCTTTCATATATCCAAGGTTCGTGTCTTTGATCGTAGGTAGAACACAGTTCCATAATAGCGTTTACTTCGTTTGTATTCTTGTAATACGTATCGTGGTTACCTAAAATAATATGAGTATCAATTTGTTCTTCCCATAATCTTTTCATAAACTTTTGTCTAAAGGTATGCGCTGTTTTAAAGTTGATAAATTTTCTTCTATCAACAACATCACCTAAATGTATTAAAGTTTTTATATTGTTTTCCTGACAATAGGGAAAAAATATATCGTCATAAAATTTCATAAAATAATCCAAAAACGCTGGACTATCATTCCTCGCACCAAAGTGCGTATCGTTCAACAATGCTATTTTCATTATATAAAAAATTCTAAACTTGATTTTACTTTAGTTGTTTTCTTCTTTTTCTTTTTTGTTGGTAGTGTTTCTAATTTAATATTCTTTTGTAAAAACTCTTTAAATTGATTTTTAAATTCGCCGTCTTCGTGTGGTTGTAAAGTCATATCATCCAAATTGTTATCCATTATTAGTTTTTGTTTAATAATAGTTTGTTTCTTTTCCTTTTGTATCCTTCTTACAAAAGCATAATAGATAATTTGTGTAAAATATGCAAACGGATTGTTTGATTTCGCTGGGTTAAAATTGTCTAGGTATTGTAAACAATTTTCAATTCCGTCACTTATCATATCGTCTCTAAATGTATAATTAATAAAGTTAGGTCTATACGATAAATGATTCGCTATCTTTAAGAAACAGCTACCAATATAATCATTAACTGGTGGCTTAGGTTTCTTTTCTTTTTTAGCTTTATTACATAACTTACGATAGTCTTTCATCGCCTGTAAAAATTCGGCGTTGTTAACGTAATGTTCTTTTTTTGCTCTGCTTCTTGCCATAATATTAATATACTATATCACCAGAAAAAAGTCAACCTTAAGATCGGCTTTTTACAAATGATTTTATCGCCTTACATAAATTTTTAAATTTAATTTCAATACTCTTATTTCGCATAGGTCGGGTCGCAATAATACCTAATTTAGGGGCTGGTTTCAAAGTTGACTTTTTCATAATTTTGTGTATAATTGAGCTTGTAGAGCGATGGCAGAGGTATAGAGTCTAGTGTATTGTAATATCCTCATCATCATCTAGTTCATCAAAAATTTCATTTAGTTTATTATTTTCTTCGTCAGAGAACCTCTTTTTTTCATATATTCTTTTACCTTGGGGAGAGGACTGACTTCTCATCATTTTAGTTTCGTTATTCCAGTTAACAACCACGTTATCATAACTACGAATCATATCAGCTGATGCAGTGGTGATTGTCATAATTTTATCTTTTGGAATAGTTATAATTATATCCTGACTATAAGATGTCCACTTTATAAGTGCCACGTAATCTCTAAATCCTTGAGGTGTAAATTGTGGTACGTACTTTACTTGTAATGGTTTTTCTAATCTTAATAAAGGTGACTTATCAGGTAACTGTTCTTTAGGAAAAACAGCGACCAGTTCATCACCATTCACTAGTTTAATAATCTTTACGTTTTTAGTGTTATTATCTTGGTGCATTTTTTCCTAACTCTATATTGTGTATTTCATAATCAAAGTCTTCGCTATTGTAAATATTTATTCTTTCGCTAAAGTGCTGAAGAGTATAATTTTGTTTTTCACCATACGATAAGTCGTCTGCTATATCATATAAAGTTGCTGCTGAATTATTATCTTTTAACCGAAGACCACGGCCAATACTTTGTAGATTACGTATCCTAGATTTTGTAGGACTAGCGAAAACAATGTTATGTAAGTTCCTAATATTAATACCAGTGCTAAAAGTACCATAACTAGCAATGATAATTGTATTGTCCGATTTTTCAGTAATGGCTCTAATCTTTTCTCTATCTTCTGCCTCAACGCCACCATAAACAAAGAAAACTTTTTTACCATCAGCTTTCTCCTCTATTAATTGTTTGAGTAATTTACCGTGTTTTTCAACGTATTGAAATAAACATAGAGAGTTACCTTGTAGCCCTAAACACAGATTACGAATATATTTATTTCGCTTTGTATTAGAAACTAAAAAATCCATTTCTTCTTGGTATGTTTTATCTTTTAAAAATTCTCTAGCAGTTTTATCGTGTTGTAATATTAATGCAATAATTTTTAAGTCTGCTAATTGTTTCTTTTCTTGTAGTTCACTTGTAGATACAACTTTATTAACTGCACCAAACAATCCTTCTAATACTAGCTTGTGTGTTTTACTACCATCTAACGTACCAGTTAATCCAATTCTATACTTACAATCTACAAGTTTAGTCATAATTTTTGTTAACGAAACAGCTTTAAATAGATGAGCTTCGTCACCTACAATCATACCAAATTGTTTGAACCATTTTTTAGGTTGATTATATATTGATTGCCAAGTAGATACAATAACTTTCTTATCTGTATCTTTTCCATAACCTTGATATATTTTATGTACGTGTTTTGTACTCCATCCATAATCAGCAAAGTCCTTTGTTAATTGTTCTACTAATGATGTTGTAGGTACAATAATTAGTATCTTGTTGTTTTTATCTTCTCTTATTCTTATTAAATTAAATCTAACTAAAAGATATATTATTAATGACTTACCACTTGCTGTAGGAGATAGTAGTAAACCTCTATTCTTTCTTATACCATAAATGAATGCATCTCTTTGATAATCTCTTACATCAAAAGGTATTTTAAGAGCTTGAATAAATTTATCCATACCCTTATCATCTATATCTGTATCTTTAATTTTAGTAGCATCAACTACTTCTATTTTGTTTTGTTTACACCAATCAACAATGTAAGGATATAAACCACAATATATTTGACCTGTAGCATAAGAGAATAATCTTATTTTACCATCCCATACTCTATTACGAAACTGCGGCATAAACTTAAAACCAGGTACCTCAAATGTAAAATACTCACCTAGTTCTCTTCTTATATCAGCATCAGCTTCTATTTTAAGATAAACTTCGTCTCTTTTTTCTATGATAATATAACGTGGGGAAGGCATTTATTAGATTGCGCCACTAGTAAACTTTCGCCAATCTATTGCATTCTTAATAGTAAAACCTCTATTAGATATTTGTCTAATTGTTCTATCTAAAAAATCTACAGTCGTTTCTAAATACTTTACTTTCTGATCTATCTTAATTATATCTTCATCAGCTTCAATATATTTGTCAACGTCTTGTTTTAGTATTTTTAAATTGAAAGGTTTTAATTGGTATACACTTGGATCAGCTTTACCAGTATAATATTCCCATTTTTCTTTTTTTAGAATACTATACTCACTTGTAGCTCTTGTTAATAATAGTTTAAACTTTGTTAAGTGTTTTAAATATTTGTTATGTAATTGTGGTGTTTTTAATGATTCTAAATCTAATTCAGTATCATTAATTTTTACGTCTTTTTCAACTAATTCTTGTAATTCTTCTAATGTCATAATCTATATAATATATCACAAAAACTTTAAAAAGTAAAGTTTATGTAGTGGTTATTGTAGTTCTTCCTGCGTTTGTATTCGCAAAGTCAAACAGTTTGTAGTCAAATGTCACAGTGGCAGTCAAATAGTCAACGTCCTGAGCTTGTTGAGTGTATTGTAGTCCAGATAAAGATAGAGGAAATATATCTGAAAATCTTACTTCTGTTACGGGATTGTTTTTACTTGTAAGTATTGATAGAGTGGCATCCGACATAGTTGCGCCTGCACCAACAGCTTTATATTTTTGTTTACCTATTTCACTAGATACCTTTCCTTCTGATGTAGGAAATCTATCAGCGTTGGCATCTAACATAGTTCTAAATTCATCATGCCCACCTGGAAAACCTAGTCCTCTTAACCATCCGTGTATTTCCTGATAGTTTTCTAAATTTTCATCTACTAAAAAAGTCATAGTCAATCTTTCATATTGTAACTTTTCTCCTGGTAAAGGTATGTCTCTAAAAGGTGTAGGTTGTGTGTAATTATCTTGTATTGATATTCCAGGTAAATTAACCTGTGTACAAAAATATTCCACTTTAGGTAGTTTTATAATATTAAATCTAAACTGCGTTGGTGACGCATAATCTAGTTTTGTTGGTTGCCTACTATTTTTGTTTGTAACAGTCATACTATTATTTATCGTTCTTACAAGTAGTTGGTGAGAAGACACAACCTAATACTTTACCCATAGAACCATCATATACGTTAGGTTTTTTTGGTTCGCTTTTAGTAGGCATAGTCTTACACCCTGCTATCAAAAATAGCAATGCTACGATACCTATAATCCATAGATATTGTATTAGTATTTTTTTCATCCAAGTATTTATTATTGGACTATATCTTTATCGTCTATTACACCGTCTTTATTAGTGTCTAAATCTACATCAGCCCAACCAGTAACTCCAGTTTTTTCCTCAAGTTCTGAAATTGTATTACTCAATTCAGTTTGAGTATCTAACAAATCGTTTGTTGCTGTTGATACTGTTGTTTCCGCTGCACCTATATTAGATTCAATTCCATCAATCTCACTTATAACACTTTCTTGTTTACCTCTTAATTCAGTTATTTGATTTTCAATAACTGCTTTTTCTTCTTCTGTTAAAGTGTTATCCAGCATTTGATCTCCAAGTGCGGCTATTTGTGAATTGATACCTATTAATTCATCTTCTAATGTAGATACTTCCTCTTTGTAAGATTTAATTTCAGCTTCAGTTAAATCAATAACTGCCTCTAAATTTTCTATCTCATTTTTCAGACCAGATAAATCTTCACCAAAGTTTGCCAAATGTGTTCCTATATTAGCTTTTAATCCCATTGATTTAGCTATCTTATTATAAGTAGAAACTTTTTGACCGTGATTTTCTTTACTCTTTGATGATGAGTTATTTGATTGAGAAGATGATTTTGATGAACCCTTACTAGAGTTTTCAGAACCACCTTTGTCGGAATTACCACCAGAATTACCACCAGAATTACCTCCAGAGTTTCCTCCAGAATTACCTCCAGCGTTACCTGAATTACCTTGGCCTTGATTTCCTTGACCACCGCCTTTACCATTGTTGGCGAATACAGGATTTATAGACAATAATAATATTATCAGTAATGTTATTATTTTATTCATAGTATTATTTAGTCATAAAAAAAGGGCGACTTTTTATGGCCGCCCTTTTTAATTTGGTATAACACCAAACAAGATTACATCAAGTTAGCAACTTGTACTCTTTGATAGTATCTGTTTGAGTTAGCTGAACCAGCATCATTTACTGCAGTAGCAGCACCTGATTGAGCACCTGTTTCCGCAAATGGGTTAGCAACTAGACCGTATCTAGTTTTGAAACCAATTTTTGGTTGGAAAGTGTCTTGTCCTACTGCTCTAACCATTTGTAATGGTACATAAGGACAGTAGAAAATACCAGCATCGTAAGGTGAAGTACCTTTGTAACCAACAACATAGTATTGTTTAGCTGTTGAGTTTGCTGAGTATGGATCAATGTACACTTTAAATCTACCGTTTAATACACCAGCAAATGTGTTGCCTGTGTCGTCAACGTTTAGATTGTTGTTAAGTGCAGGTGTATAGTCTAGTACGCCAGCCATTTGTAATGCAGACGCTACGTCAGCAGAACAGATGATGATGTTACCTTTTCCTCTACGAGTTCTTTGAGCTATTCTGTTCGCATCTCTTTCAAGTTGGAACATTAAGCCTTTGAATCTCTCAACTGACCATCTTCCGTTTGAGTCAGTGTCAAGGTCAAAGATACCACCGTTAGTTACGTTACCAGTTTGTGCACCTTTTTCAGCGTTAATGTAAATTGTTCTTACTACTTCTCTGTTGATCTCAGCAAGAATTTCAGCAGATAGAATATTTGCTAATTCTGTTTCTGCGTCTAAACCGTGGATAGCTTTAAGGTCTTGTGCTAATTCCATAGTGTATTCTGCTTTAAGAGCTCTTGATTTAGCAGTTACTGTTGATTTCTCAATTGAGAAAGCCATTTCAGCAAATGCGTTACCAGCAGCATCTCCTAATGCTTCAGCTTTCGCTGTAGTCATTGCAGTACCTTTAGTGAAAGTACCTGGAGTACCATCGTTAAGTACAGCTGGATTTGATCCAGAGTGTGCAGTTGATGAGAAGCCATCTACTGATGAACCAGCAGCATTTCTACCAGAGAAATCTGAGTCTGCTTCGTCAAAGAATGCTTCACCACCTAATTGTGAAGTGTATCTACTTCTCATTGCAAAGATAAGTCCAGTTGGACCAGTCATTGGTTGTACACCAGCGATATCGTATGCAATAAGGTTTGGCATTGCTCTTCTTACTAGACTGATTAAAATCGGGTCCCAGTTAGAAATCGCAGCACCAGTAGCATTAGTAGGAGCAGCTTCGTTTAAGAAAGCAGCGTCCTCTTTGCTAGCTCTTTCTTGGTTTTCCAAGATAGTAGCTGTAACGGCACGTTTGTAAGAATCCGTAATCTTTGGAAGATCAGGATGCTCCAAAACTGGCTGCCATTTTTTTTCGTGTTGTTCAGATAAGTACATATGTTTTTATCTCCCTATTATTACTTACTAGATATTTTTATATCTTTAGTTTTACTTATAGCGGCGGTATATGCAGCCATTGATTTTGTTAAATCAACATTGTTATCTATACCACTGTCTGCCGCCACATTGTCTATCTCGTCAATCGATTCTGATTTTTTACCAAAGTAACTTTCTTTTACAGTAGATACTTTCTTTCTAAAATCTTCTTCGTTAGAGTATTCAATTTCTTCAGTTAACTTGCTAAACTTTTCTTTAGCAGTGTCAGTTAAATCTTTTGAAGTTTCAGCTAAAATGCTTTGTCTTTTAAAAGAACCAACTTGCTTGTTAAGTTCAACTTGTTTGTCAATTGATTCATTAAGTTTTTTTGTTAATTCATCAATTTTAGAAGCTTGATCTTCTAATACATTATATTTTTCATCTGGAACGTCAATGTAATGATCTTCAAATAATTTTTTAAGACCACTAATGAAGTCCTCAGCAATTTCGCCTTTGATTCCTTTTTCAACAGCTAATTCATTGTCTTTCATCCACTCTTCTACAACATAGTTTAAGTAAGAGTCAACTTTTTCTGTTAAATCAGCTTTTGTTTTAGAAATCTCGTCTTCTAATTTAGAAGCAAAATCTTTCTCCATATCTTCAGCTATTTCTTTTACTTTAGAAGTAATAGCAGCTTCAAATATAGTAGATGCTTTCGCTTTAAATTCTTCAGATAAGTCGTTTTCGCCAGCAATAAGAGCGTCAACGTGTTCTTTTACGTCAATCTCTTTTTTCTTTTCTGCTTCAGCTTCTTCTTTCTTCTCTTTTTCGTCTTCGTGTTTTTCTTCTTTTTTCATAGATTCAGATTTTTCATCTTTCTTCTCTTTTGACTTTTTAAGAGCGTCAAGAGCAGCTTTTGGCATTTCGCCTTCTTTTACGACTTCTCCGTCCTTTTTGTCTTCTTTAGATTCCTCTTTAAGCTTAGGCATTGCGTCAGCACTACCTTGGCTCTTTTGTTGAGGATCGCCAGAGACTTGTTTGATTTTCTTTGTGGCATCAGGATTGCTGTCAGTGTTTTTAACAACTGCAGGACCTAAATCCTCAGCATCACCTACTTTTTTCATAGGTTCTGCCGCAACAGCATTCTTTTTAGGAGCATCAGGAGCAATCGCTTCTGTTACTTCTTTTTCTAACGCCTCAATTTTGTCTGTTTCGGCCATATGAGAAATCTCCTTAATTTATAAACGTTTATAAGTTTTTTGTTAAAGATATTTATAATATTATAGTTTTTTAAGAAAGTTACTAAAGACTTTCGCCTTCGCTTCAGCGAGGGCTATTCTCTTCGCCTTTTGTATCTCTTCTTTCCACATTTCAACATCAACTTGTTTCAATACGCCATTATCCCATACCCATTCTTTTGATTCCATTATACCCTCAACAAAAGCGTCAGGGGCTGACGGATCAGCGACTATATCTGCGGCAGTCGCTAGGTAGAAATCATCTTTAACGTAATTCGCACCGTTTCTGTTTATTATTGAACCCATCCCTCTACTGGACACTCCTAATTGAGCTCCTTCATCAATAAGACCTTTAACTATCTTACCGTAAGGTGTGTTCATAATCTTCGCTTCGCCGACAAAGTTTTCACCCTCTTGTTTAAGAGAAGTAATCATATGTGATACTCTCTCTAAATTAACAACAGGACCATCTGGATGACCTAACTCACCAAATGCTCTTTTCTTGTCAACAAATTCTTTTTGGTAACGTGAAACTTCTCTCTCTAATACTTCTTTAGGGTAGACTCTTCCGTTACGATTTTTAATATTTGATTGTAAAAATACGCCTTTAATCTTGTAGTTCTTTTTACCCGCTACTTCTTCTACAAGGTATTCTGCGTTTGAAATCTCTTCTGATATTAGTTTCATTTTCTCTCTCGTCTTACTATTTATAATAGTTTTTATCTAAACTCAACAACTATTGTGTAATTATCACCGTTCGCAAAACTCTTCGTTGATAATAAAACATCACCCGTAGGTGTAGTTGCATTGTTAGGTATTTCGTTTCCTGATGGTCTCAAATCCCAATGTCCATTACCAGATAAGAAAACAGCAGTAGAATTAGTAGTTCCACCCCACAATAACTCAACACCTGACTTATTATTAGACGTGTTTATTGAATACCAAATCTTACTAATCTTTCTATTACCATCTTCAGTCATAAAAGTTAATTCAGATGCGTCAACTTTTGTGACTAAATTTTCTCCTGTACCATCAGATAAGTTTGTCATTTTAACAACATACTTAATTCCTTGAGTATCAGCTATTGTTTGTGTTGTTACTACATCAGCCATTTGTAAATCCTTTTTCTTTTTGTACCTCTACTACTATCTTAAATGGTCCTTCGCTTTGTATAAACAAATTATCGGTATCAGTAATTCTATTTTCTCCTGGTCTTACTCCCCAATTACCATTACCATTTAATGTAATCTTTTTTTCTACTGTATCATCTTGTGCATCACTTTGAAAACTAATTGTAAAATTACCTTTAGTTTCGTGGTGTATTGTTGCTAATGATATTTCCGACTCATTTGTAGAATTACTTAATGTTTTTACATTCAATAATTGTTGCGTTTCTAATTGTTTATTTGACGTAAATAAAAACACAGCTTTATTATTGTCTTCTACAATATTTGTCGTTTTTAAAGTCATTAACTTCTCGGTGCTACTGCACTTGCACTTACTGCGCCTGATGATGAAATTGTATCACCTGGTGCTTTTTCAATTGTTATAACGTCTCCAGCAGCGTATAGATAAACAGTTCCTAGAGTTGTACCACCACTATCTTTTACAGTAATAGTATTTGTTCCAGCTGTAGCTGTAACTCTAACGAACTGAGCACTACCAATATTGTTATCTGATAGTGTACCAGCAACTGCAGTTCCTTTAATTATAAAAGTTCCTGAATATGCCATTTGTTCTCCTTATATTCCCCATTTACTTGTTAAATAAGCTTCTAGGTCAGTTATCTCTGCACTACTTAAAGCTTTGTTAAAAATTAATATCTCACCTATCTTACCATCTAAAATTTCTGTATCATCATCACAACCTACATAGATTGCTCCAGATGATGGACTTATAGTTGCTGGAACAGTTCCTGTAAATCCAAGTGTTGCATCTGATCCATCAAATCTATATTTTAATCTATCTGCGTTTCCAGTTTGTGTTCCATCAAAAACTAATGTATGAACGTGTGCTCCAGTTGTATTACTTGTCACACCAGTTGTCGCTGATGCGCCATTCATAAAAACACTTACACTTGTTCCATTTTGTTTAATACCAATATCATCCTGGTCACTAATTATAAAAGATTGTTGTCCTGTTAAATCATCTTGTTTAACTACCATCATTACTGACATTCCTGTCAAGTTCTGCATCCATGCAACTGGATTAATACTTAAACAATCATTTAATCCATCAAAATCAATAGCAGACAAACTATTAATTTGATTTAATCTATATGCTGGTCTAGTAGTAGCACCACCAGTTGCGTTTGCGTTATGAGCAAAAGCTGATTGATCTTGCCATTGTGTAATACCTGTTCCATCACTTAAACCAGATGGTACTAGATATTCAATATCTGAACCATCATACCAAGTTTGTAGTGTAGTCGCAGCGTCAGATACAGCGTTTGTAATTTCGCTACTATCATCATCCGCACCACCACCTAACACACCAGTTTCACCTGAAGCATAAACAGTTTTATCTGTTGATATTGTTTCTTCTGGTTTCTTTTCAACTATAATTGTTTCACCTGTACTATAAATTAATACAGTACCTAATGTTTGAATAGAATCTTTATCTTTTAAAGTTACAGTAACTTCACTAGCTCCTGCTGTTATTCTTACAAAATGAGCTCTATTGAAATTAGAGTTTACTATTGTTCCACTATTATAAGTGCCTTTAAAGATATATCTATTATCTGTAAAACTCATTATAGTCCTAATTGTTCGTTAGTTTCTTGTTCTATATAATTATGTAATTCTTTTTTATCAACATCATATTGAGACGCTATTTTCTCAACAGCATTCTCTACGTTGAATATAAGATTACCTTCACTCTTAATCATTCTTAATAAGTCATCTACTGCTTCTTTCATAGAAGGAGATAAACTCGTATAAGATTTAGAGTTTAAAACGCTTTTTTCTTCAAAAATTTTACTGACCAGGAGTTTGGACATTATTACCTACTTCTGGTTGTGCAACAGTTTCAGGTTCTGCTTGACTTGCTATATCCATATCAACTGATCCATCAACAGTACCATTACCTGTAGGAATAACATTACCGTGTCTATCAAAAGTTCCTGTTGTAGCTATTTCTGGTTTAGGGTCGCTGTGAGGTTGTGCCTCCACAGGTTCATTAAACATTCTACCAGCAACATCTTTTCTCTGTGCATCTAATGCGTCACCAACTTTGGCTCTTAACGCATCTTTGAATGCGTCACCAGCAGATATCTTATCTCCTTTGTGTAACGCATCTATAAAGTCTTTAACTTTTTCAGTCATTATAATACCTCATTATTTGTAGATTGAGTTGTAGGGCTATCAATTAATCCATCGTCAATCTCTTTCTTAATTTGTTTGTTCATTTGATCTATGTCTCTATCAGATTGTTTTAAGATATGTTTTCTTACATATTCTAAAGAGAAATATTTACCAATGTAGTCTCTCATTTCAGTAGCTAATTGTAATCTGTCTCTCATTAGTTCTGCTTGTTTCAATTCAGAAAAATGTCCATCTTGTACAAAATCATAGATAATAGTATTTTTAATTAAAGGCCAATCTTGTTCAGATATAACACCTTTTAAAACTAATTGAGTTCTTAATAAATCGTTAAATAATTCAGTAAATTTCTTTCTTAACCTTTGAACAAATTTAGTAAACTTCAATTCGTCTCTAGTTATTTCAGTTGATCTACCTAAATTAAATCCTGTAGATGATTCTAATCTACTAATAGGAACGTTTAATGATCTATATAATTTCTTTTGGAAATATTCTATATCAGCAATTTCTCCTAAATTTTGACCACCAGGTAAAGTCTCAATAGTAGTACCTCTACCACCTTCTCTACTAGGTAACCAAAAGTCTTCTAACATAGACATATAGTTTCTATCGTCTCTTATCTCACCAGTAGAAGCGTCATATACAAGTTTGTTTCTATATCTTGCCATAACGTCTCTTAAATATTGTTCAGCTTTAACTTTTGGTAAATTACCAACGTCAATTTTAAACATTCTTCTTTCTGGAGCTCTAGCAATTCTGTAAATAACAGCTGCGTCTTCAATCATTCTTAATTGATTAACAGGTTTAATTGCTTTATGTAAGAAAGATAAAACGATATTTTTATTCTGATCTATCATACCTGAAGGACAAAATGCTATTGTATCAACAGCAATTTTCAATCCTTGAGTTGTTGAGTTTTGTAATCCTCTTTCGTTGTAGATAAAGTATTCTACCCACTCATCTACTACATTCAAATTACTAGGCATAACAGAGTCAGGTCTTCTTTTTCTTATCTCTCGTATTTTTTTAACTTTACGAGGGTCAAGGTATTTAAGTTCTGTAATACCTTTATGTGTCGCATTTCTATCAATAATTTTTTGATAGTAAATTCTTCCATCCACGTACCATCTTCTAAAGATGTCGTGGCCTTTTGTATTAAAATTCAACAAATGAAGAATACTTGAAAACTCTTCAGATATTCTTTTTCTAACCTCACTACCATAAGGAACGTTGTCAGTTAATACTCTGACAGCTTCCCTATTTTCATTAGCGACAATTGCTTCGTTGACAATATCTTCTATTGCCATATCGCATTCTGGGTGTAAGCTTATTTCTCTATATCTACGAATCAGATCCTGCTCAGTTCTGGCCTGTCCCTCCATATCAAGGTACTGACCAAAATAGCCGCCTGCGGCAACGAGTTGTGTTCCGTCATCCGCATGCGGCGTACTGAAGCTTTGTTTCGGATCTGCCGTCTGTTTAGTACGGGTAATCGTAAATCCGAATAATTCAGCCATAATTTAGTTCTCCTGTACTACTACTTATATGTCTATTAAGTAGTCGTATTTGTTTCAAAATATTGGTAGTCAAACACTACATCAAACGATTCAACTGCATTGTTTGTTTCGTAGTTTAACCCAATTTCACCAACACTTGTAGGATATGCTCCTCTCAAAGTGTAAGATTTAATCGTATTACCGTTTCTATCCAGGTGATCTATGAACGCATCAACTTGATAATCAACAGGATTTGTTAATCCTTCGTTATCAGTCATATTATTAATACCGTTCTGCCATCTTTCAAAAGCGTTTCTTAACTTAAAGTTTGTATCGTTAAGAACAGAGATTGTCCAAGAGCCGAAAGTTCTATCTCCAGCTAACTTGATTTCTCTACCTCTAAAAGGAACAGTTGCAGTACCAATTGTCATCGCAGGAATAGCTGCTGCTGTACATAGGAACGCCAGTTCTTCTATTTCTCCACCAACTTGACTGTAACCAGGAAAAGGCATTGTTACCTTAAACTGATTGGCACGAGCGCCACCGCCAGCAAGTTTAGCTTTGAAGTCATTAATGTTTGCCATTTTATTTCTCCTCTACTTTATTAGCTAGCGATCTCTTCAAAAGAGATACCAGTTCTGGTTGCTACGAATTGTAAAGTGATAAAGTTGATACTTCTTGCTGGTTTCACAAAGATTTCAGCAATAAATTCATTTCTATCAATTACTTCGCCTGTGTTGTTAGTTTCGTCACATACTACCAAGAAATCAGTAATTCCACGTCTTCCTTGTACCTCTCGTAAGAATGGCTCAACGATATTTCTAAAGTTTGCTCTAGTAAATTCGTCATTAAATTCAAACAATTGGAATTTAGAAGCAGTAGAGATTGCTTTTTCTAATGTAATAAACAATCTTCTTACATTGATTCTATCAAATGCTGACGGTGAAGACAATCCAGTTTTATCACCGAATAATACTGTACCTTGACCAGGTAAAGTAATTACAGGGTTTATTCTGTTTCCATAAAGTTCGTCTCTTTGAGCTTTAGTTGGATTGTATGCTAACTTAACTGCTCCTCTAATAATACCTCTGTTTAAACCAGCAGGTGAATACCAAGAGTCTGCAACTAAATCAGTTCTTGCTGATAAACCAGCAATATCACCATTCAACGGTACAAATCTGTACACGTCATTATATCTATCGTATGTGTATTTGTATCCTGAATCGAATACCACGTATGAAGATGATCTTACACCACTGAAGAAGTCAATTACGTTACTCGTTTGAGTAGTCGCACTTGAAACGTTAACTACATCTGCTCTCTGTGGAGAGATAAATGCAACTGCGTCTTTTCTATTTTCAGCTACTGTAATCACATTGTCAACGTGAGTAGCATCTTTAGATGCACCACCAATTATAAGACCTACGTCAACTGTTTCTGCGTCTTGGAATTTTTCATACGCAGTTTTATATTGCGCAGTTGATCCAGCAGAACCATTTGAACCACCTGATAATGAATCAGTTTTTACAGCTGTTACAGCAGTAAATGTCTTATTACTAGCAGTTTCACCCCAATTTGTTCCTTGACTATCGTGGTCCATCCAGAAAATATTATCTGACTTATTAAATATTACTGTTGGATAATAGTTTGAATCACCTTGTGGTGTTTTTGCGTCTGATGCTTTTGATACTTTATTATATACTTCTACAACTTCACCTTTTGATCCAGTTAATTCACCATCTTCATCAACAACAACAATGTGTAATTCATCATTAACACCGTTTCTTGCTGCTGCGTAAGCTGATGTACCTGGCGCACCGTCAACTTGATCGTAGTATTCCCACAATCTTTTTACGTTTGCGTTATCAGGTGGAACCTGTTGTAATCCGCCTTGACCAGAAACTCTTGTAAATGCCAATGTAGTACCATCAGTTACAGCAGTTACTTTATATTTGTAACCATCGTAATCAGTACCATCAGCAGTTGCAGTAAATTCAATGATGTCTCCAACAATGAATCCAGCTGTTGAGTCTACAGTTATTGCAGTATTACCTACAGATCGTGTTGTGTCGTTTACTTTAGTTTTACCGTTTTCTTGGAACGCTGTAGCAGAAGGACATATAGAAACTTTTAATGTGTTTCCCCATACGCCTGCTGATCTAGCAGCCCATTTACCAACGGATGCCTGTCCACCAGAATAGTTATCTTGGTGATCTTGAGCATTTTTAACTAAAATAGAGCTACCACTTGCGGTAGCATTTGTTAATCCAGTATTGCTTACTCGTACAACTCTTAATGCGTTAGAATAAGAAAGGAACGCTGATGCACTGAAAAAGTCCTCAAAGTTGGAACTATCAGGTTTACCAAACGTATTTACTAATTCTTGTTCACTAGAAATTGACACTATCTCATCAACGGGACCTTTTCTGAACTCGCCAGCAATGGCTCCTATTGATGTTGACACGGCAGGAACGATTCTACTTAAATCTTTTTCCTGTACGAGAACACCTGGAGATACTTGAAATGCCATAGGTTTTCTCCTCTTAATTAGCTAATTATTTCGTTTTTCATTTTTACTTTTCAACAATCGTAAGTTTTCTTACGTCCATATTCAAAATTCATCTAGTGTAGATATTTATAATAACCCCAATTTACATACCTTTTCGTGTAGCAGGGTACCATCGTGTACCATATTCATCTACAGTTTCTTGTTCTTGTTCATTGATACCATCATCAACAAATCCAAATGGTGCCATATCTTGTTCTATCAAATTTTGTTGTTCTTCATACATCATTTGTCTAGCGTTAATATTAGTTAATTCTTTGAAATACGCTTGATTAGACAACCATCCAAATACGACTAAACACATCATAAGGTCATCTGTACAACCTTCTTCAGCTTGCCAACTATTACCTCTACGTGAAAAAGTGGACATTTCTTGTATAATGTCAAAATCATTGATTAATAGTTTATCACCCTCTATAAGCGTCTTAATATTCGCACAGCCTATCTTTTTTATTTGTTTTGTCATACGTACCCCTAATGAAGTACCTCTACCACTAAACATAGCTCCAAGTATTTGACCTGCCCTACCCTTTTGAGTTGTCATCATAACATTATCATATTCTAATTCCATATGTAATGCCTCTGCTATTTGCTGTCCAATATCATTAACTTCTGTTAAAATATGTGCCTTATTATATCCTTTGGCTATCTTTTCAATTATACTAGGAAAGATAAATGGTTTAACTTCATTATCTCTATATTTAGCTACAACCTTATAAGGCATTTGAGTTACATCTATTACGACAAAAGCAGAATAGTCTTTTCCTACACCTCTAGCTACGTCAACACATACGACATATGTTTTACCTTTAATTGGTTTTTCCCATATATCAACACCACCTGATTTTTGTTCGGGTGTAGTATAAACTATATTTTTAATTTTAGCAGGACTAATTAAAGTATCTACTGAACCTAAAAACTCACACTCAAACTCTTGTTGGAATTGTTCAGCACTTGTATTACGTATGGTTGCTTCTTTCCATTCTTCGTCTCTACCTGGTACTTCTGACCAATGTACTTCAATAGGTACATAATCATTTCTTTTATGTGTTGCATCATACCATAATTTGTAAAACTGATTCATACCGTGAGGTGTAGATACAATTATCATTTTAGTTTTACTACCAGATGAAATTGTAGGATAAACTGAACTAAAAAACATTTCTGCTATGTTCGCAGGTACGAAAGCAAACTCGTCAAGGAATATAATATTATATGAACCACCCCTTATCGCTGATGATGAAGTTGCCGCTGCGACTATGGTTGATTTGTTTTCTAACTCTATATTACCTTTGTTCCAATTGATAATACCTTGTTGTAACCATTTAGGTAAGTTTTCATAAGCAAGTTGTAATCTTCCTAATATATCTCTAGCCGTAGATGATTTGTTCGCTAGTATAGCAATATTAGAATTAGGATTGAATAAAGCAAAGTGTAAAAGATATGAAATAGTTGTTGTTGATTTACCAGACTGTCTAGGTAATTTACAAATGGTAAATCTATTATCGTGTATTGTTTGTACAATCTTTTTTTGAAAAGGATACATATTAAATGGTACAAGACCTTCGTCTAATGATACAATACGAACATAGTTTTCCATAAAGTAAATAGGATCAGCTTGACACTTTTGATATTCTACAATTTGATCTTTTGTAAATTCAACAGGTGTATTAACCTTTTTTAAATTTGGATTTCCTAAATATGCGTCTTCTCTATTCATACTTTTTCTTTATGATTATACTCGTTAATTATTACAGCTTCAATGTGTGTATAACCTAATTGAATTGCGGCTTTAACTCTTTGACTTCCTCTCCATACACTATATAGTTTTTCTACGTATAGCGCTCCATTAGAGCCAATACGTTGTTCTTTTGATATACTATGTTGTTCTATTTCTATTGGATTTATTAACTCTTCACCCTCTAATAATTCTTTAAGAGGATTCATAGATTTAATATAAGTTAAGTCTTTAATCGGAATTATTATCTTTTTTGGGTGTAATGTCTTTGCCTTCAAAACTTTCATTTTCTTTTCTTTTTTCTTTATTTGTTTCTATTGTATGTTTAGACAACATTTTTTGTAATTCAGCTGTTGAACCTACAAATAAAGCGTTTTTAATATTAGGACTAGCAGACTTTGGTAACTCTTTTAAATCTTTTAATTTTTTTTGTAAATCTTGTAGTTTATCAACTGTACTAGCAACTTGACCAATTAATTGACCAGCAACTTCGTAAGCTCTAGGATGTTGACCTTCTTTAGCAATATCTAATATACCTTGAATTGCTTCCTGACCTTTTTCTATTAGATTATAATAACTATCTCTACTATATTCATAGTCATTATCTACGTCAGCTTTTTGCTTATCTTCTTTTCTTTCTACTGGTGGATTGAAAACCTGTTGTTCAACTTTTTTATCTTCAGATTTTTCAATACCTAAAATTTCATTTACTTTTTCTTCTATTCCCATAATATCCTCAAAGATTATTTATCAGTATCCGTCAACGGGTCATATCTCTTACCATCATCATAGAATGATAATGTTGTTGTAAATCCAAAATCATCATCCATATCAGCACTAGTAGGATTTGGTACCGTAATAATTCTTTCTTCTCTTGCTAAAACTGGGTCTGTACTTGCACCTAAATCTGATTGTGATGTTTTAATAACTTTAGCTGTTGATGTAGGTCCATATAGATAAGTTTTAGCTGTAAAATTTAATGTATAGATAACAGCTCTTCTTGTTGTAAAATCACCTGAATAACTATCTTCATAAGATATAGAATTTAATACAATAGGAATATCTCTTTTAATATTTAAATCAGGTATTACATTAACTGTAACTGTAAAGTCTGGTTGAAAGTAAGGTAATATTTGTTCTATAATTTGTAAACCATTTTCTGCTGTCGCTGTAAATGAATATAAATTAAAACTTATATTATATGGAACAGGCATATAGTTATAGTAATTTGTTGTTCCGTCTTTAACAACACTAAACTTTTGCATCTTTGTTAATTTTCTAGTATTGTCATAAGACAAACCAGATATTTCAAATCCTAATCTAGGTAAAGTTACTGCCATTTCTCTACTATCTAAATTAGCTTGTTGATCTAATCTTACTAAAAATTTTTCTTTAGGAGCATATGCTAATGGTACTCTAACTCTTTTTACAATTGCGCCATTCTTATCTTTATTTTGTACAACTATATTGTTAAACAATTGACCAAATGCTATGGTCATTTTTCTCATACCTTCATTGTAAAAATATTTTCCTTTAAACATTATAAATCCTCATCCCCAAAAGGGTTTCTTTCTGTGAAATCTAATATATCATCTGTCGCAGAAGATGTATCAAATCCAGCCGCTGTATCTAAATCATTATTATCAGCATATGGTGATTGTGTTTGTACGTTTGTTTCTATATAATCTTCATTCATTATAAAGTTTGTAGTACCATCTGTACTATCAGTTTCTGAAACAATTGAACCTGTTAACGTAGAATCAGTAAATGTTACAGTTGGCGCTGATGTATAACCCGTACCAGCATTTGTTATAATAACACTTTGTACTCCACCATTAGCATCTAATTTAACTGAACCTTGAGCCACTGTACCACTTGTTGGTTCTGAAAAAGTAACTGTTGGTGCATCTGAATAATTACCAGCTTGTGATATTGTAACACCAGTTACTATACCTGATGATATAGACGCAGTACCAAATGCTTTAAGTGTACCTCTTTCTAATGATAATTGATAGTTTAATTCGTTTAATGAGTATTTTTCTTCTGCTCCATCTATCGCAGAAACTCCTGTATTTAATTCTTCACTAGAATATTCCCATCTAGTTACTCTTAATTTATAAACAGGTAATTGACCTAATTGAAAGAATGGTTCCTGATCTTCTACAAATTGAATTTCAAAAAAACTATTCATTAAAGGCATATATAAAATATCACCTTCATTTGGTCTTCCGTTTGCTATTAAATTAGCTGTGTTACTTACAAAGTTTTCAAAACTTCTTTTTGCTACAGTAAATGTAGTATCTTCTCTAATTTCTAATCCAAACTTATTGATAATTTCTTGTTGACCAGCAAATCCATCTGTTGTTTCCATATACATTTCTACCATATATGAATCATCAAAACGTGAAGAAGTATCCTCACCTAAAATAATGTCTCTGTTAACTAATGTACGTGGAAGATAATATATGTCTTGTCCGTGTATCCTTAAGCTTTCTATGATAAGATTTTCGTATAATGTTTTTTCGTTGTCATTACCAATACCTCTTCCACCTTGGAAATAGTGATTAACTGGCATAGCATTATCCTATCATCATTGCTGGATTTAATTCATATGATCTTCTTATTTCTTGTTCTAATTTTTCAATATCTTGTAATGCTTCAGAATAAATTTGTTGACCATTAAGAGTAACTCCACCTAACATTGTAACTCCATTAAATTTAGATAAGTTTGCTCCCCATTGTTTTTTAAACAATTGAGTAACATATCTTTTTAAATAAATGTCATTATAAACATCTGTGTAAGTAGTAGGGTCTAATTTTCTATAAGCTTCAATTACTAGATATTCACCAACTTGTAAATCATTTGACCAATCCATATCAATATATACTCTATTCATATGTTGATTAAATCTTAATGGTTTTTCACCAACTAATATGTGGTCTAAAAAATCTAAATGTCTTAAAACAATTTCATAATTTATAATAGAAGTAGAAGAAAAATCATATAAATCGTTTAAACGTAATTGATACCTTACGTCAAACATATTTAAATTTGCTTTATCTGAAAAAGGGAATATGTTAATTACAGATATTATAGATTCAGGTACTACTAAAAATCCGTTACCTTCTTTCCAAGTTGTAGATATAGAATTTTTAGTAGCAGTTTCTGTACTATCTGCTAGTATTCTATCTTTATCTGCTTGTGTGTATTGATATTTTAAATAAGTTCTTGTTATTCCATCATAATGATATTGAGCAAAATATTGTAACGCTTCATCAATTCTATCTTCTAATTGATCGTCATCCACATTTATCTCAATGACAGGCGATCCTAATGATCTTAACGCATACTTTTTTAATTCTTCTCTTGTACTTGGAGTTGCCATATATTAATCCCTTTCCCTATATTTATAAGAATTATTTAATGATTGGAAAGAGATTATCACTACAAAACAACTTAATATCGTCTTCAGGTAATCCAAGTGACATCATAACTCTTGGTGTATGAGGGTTTTTTTGTTGATGTTCACAATAATAATTTTGTGCTTTTATAACTTCTTCTTTCTCGTCTTCACCTTCGTGGTTTCTAATTTTGTCTATGTAGTTATTTAAATTAGAAACAGCGAGTGTACATATTTGATTCAATTCTTTCTCTTCTTGTACGTTACCAGCAGCTATCATTCCTCCCGAAAATATAGCTTTTGCCCAGTCTGGTAACTCTCTCTCTTTACTTGGTTTAAACCACTTTGTCTCGTTTATAAACCAATTTGTTAATGGGTGTTGTTTTTGTAATAGTGGTGAGAAATCGTGGAATGCTCCAGTTACTTTTGATTTTCCAGCAATCACATCAAATCCATATATTGGACCACCATTTGTAACTTCAGGAAATAAACAAACGTGCATCATCCATAAACCTTTTGTGTTTCTTGCGTCCACAACATCTACGTGTGCTCTTCTAATGTATTGATTTTTCCAAGTACGATTTACCCAACCTAATTCTTCATTGTTAAATCTTTCCATACCTTCTTCTTTATACTCATTACAAGTATTGTCAAGTACAGAAACTATCTCGTCTTTACATTTTATTAAACGTTCCCAAATCATAAAATTCTTTCATTTCTTTAAATAAGTTTGTTGCATACTCAAAACATTTCTTTGCTTCAGGTATGACATTTAATTCATAAACTTTTAAATAGTTATTAATATTTTCTCTTACAATTCTTTTATATTCAATAACTTGTTTATCTTTAAATGTATAATATCTATTAGGACCAGGAGTTTTTCTTTTTATCATTTGTCCACCAGATAAGTCGCCTAAATGTCTTACGTATATGTGTGCATACAACTTTTCTGCATCATCCATTATTGTTTCTAAATGTTTGATATAATCTTTTGTACTTTCTGTTAATGGTGGTGGTTTACCAATGTCTTCCCAATTAGCTCTATAATCATAATGAATTGCTTCTGCTCTTTCTAATCCTGGAGTATGTCTAAACAAAGAATTATGTTTAGCATATTTTTCTAATTCTAAATAACAATTAAATTGATTGTATAGATAAACGCCATATAATTTTTTAGGTATTTCACCAGACATTAAAATTTTTACAAATTCTTGTCTTTCTGCATTCTTATGTTCTTCCCAAACTAATTCTTTTATATCTTTCATTTTCCAATTGCTTGAGACCATAGATCATTATATAAATCTTCTGCTTTTTCGTCTCTTTGTGTTTGTCCTGTTTCTTCCATATATTCTTTAATCCATTTAGGGACAAGCACTTCTCTATATTCTATTTCTTTTTTTACAGCGTAATTCCATCTTTCTTCACTTGTCTCATACCAATTTAATAAATCAAAAATACATCCTACAACATATCTTCCAACTAGAAAGAAATCTTTTTTGTTTTCTTTCATCAATTCTTTCATTTGTTGTCTAACAAAATTCATATCTACATCTATAACTTCTTTATGACAAGCAGCTAACCACAAGTACATAGATTTTACTCTAAACCAATTTCTATTTTTTTGTATTTCTGTTTTTGGAGCATTCCACTCATTAGGTCCATATATTTCATATACAGTTCCTAATACTCTTATACCATCTAATACGTCTGGAGTTCTAGGTTGAAATAAAGTTTTTTCAGATTGTTCAAAATCAAAAGACCATAAATCTTTAAATTTTAAATAGAAGTTTTTTCCCAAATATGGTCCTTGACAATAAGGTTCCATTTTGTAATCTACAAATCTTTGATCGCATAACATTAATAAATTATAGATACTATACCAATATGTTGCTTGCATATCTTTAGGAAAAGATAGCATTGTTTTAAAACAATTATGATTGATTACGTTATTGTAGTTTTCTTTTAGTTTGTACATCAGTTCACCTTTTTAATATTATAGTATATGTATAATACTTTTTAATCGCCTGGGAAAGATGACATAAACGCTTGGTCGTTATTATCACCCCAACTTGACAACGTTTGTGTGTAATATCTGTATGGCATTAAGTCATATAGATATGTTTCGTTGTTTGGAGTATGACCTGAAGCCATAATCTTACCGTGTTGATCTTGGAAGTAAACGTTTAGAGCTGTTGGATAACCAAACACCTGCATATCAGTTGTTCTATGACCACCAGAAGGAGTGATTAATCTTCTCTTTCTGTGTCTGTTATCTGAGTTATCTTCCCAACCAGCAGTAATCATATTTCTATAACCATCTGAGTGTTGGTCAGGGTTTTGAGAACCCCCGTGTGGCCAATGTTGATAGTTATATGCGTTACCTTGCCAGATGTCACCATTGTCATCCATAAAACCTGGTGTTTCATATTGATACGTACCATCACCTCTGTTAGCGTTCATACCTGAAACGTGTTTTAAATATTTTGGTCCTACAAGGTGTGAAAACACTCCGTGAATACCACCAGAGTTATACCAGTAACCTT
>Ga0066377_10000013_pt1 | contig 49468 bp, 38 predicted proteins | sample Knorr_S23_td_Sur_FD_70946 | JGI IMG/M metagenome (GOLD analysis project Ga0066377, IMG submission 70946) | Marine microbial communities from Southern Atlantic Ocean transect - Knorr_S23_td_SurfaceB_ad_5m_LV_B | ecosystem: Environmental > Aquatic > Marine > Oceanic | place: Southern Atlantic...
CAATGGCTCTGGATTGTGCTGAAAATCACCCGTGGGCTCACAATGGATTGGAACGGTTTCTGCTCCCAGGGCATCCAAGAGTTTGGGTATGGCAATACCCCCACTCGAGTTGACCGCATCTACAACTACTTTAAAAGATTTGGAACGAATGTTTTCGGTTTGTACTAAAGGCAATGACAAAACTGCTTCGATGTGTGATTGTAGAGCATTGTGCTCTTTTCGAATTTCCCCTAAGGAGTCAACATCTGCAAAACTGATTTGATCGAGCTGTTGACTGATATCAGTAATGGTTTTACCAGCTTCTGCATCTAAAAATTCTCCTGAAGCATTTAACAGCTTTAACGCATTCCAAGCTTTGGGGTTATGGCTAGCTGTCAAAATAATCCCACCCTGTGCTTTTTGGCGAACAACTTCCATTTCAACAGTGGGTGTCGTTGAAAGCCCGACATCGATGATATCAATTCCTAACCCCACCAAGGTTTGTTGAACCAAATTTTGCAACATAGGGCCAGAAATTCGTGCATCACGACCAACAACGACACTAGGGCCTCTGTGCTGAGACTTGAGCCATGCGCCATATGCGCTCGCAAAGCGAACTGCATCTAGTGGAGTAAGATTTGTTCCAGCGACCCCACCAATGGTGCCTCGGATGCCTGAAATGGAATTGATTAATGTCATAGAAGTGGCAAAGATATAAAACATAGTAAGTCTATGGCTTATATTTGAGCGATGAACTATTTAGCACACTTATATTTATCTCATCATGATGTTGGTTTACTGGTAGGTAATTTCATCGGAGATCATGTTGCTAATAAAGATTTAGCTGTTCTTCCTCAATCCATTTGTTCTGGTGTTGAAATGCATAGAGCCATTGATCAATTTACAGATACTCATCCGATAACGCGCCAATTACGGTCTTCACTTTTTGATGATTATCGCCATCGGTCAAGAGTGATTGTAGATTTGTTTTACGATCATTTTCTAGCCTGTGATTTTGAATCGATTTCTGGAAAAAAACTCACTGACTTTAGTCAAAAGGTTCAAAAAGATTTATACAAACACACATCTCATATGCCACCATCTGCTCAGCAGTATCTAAAAGCCATGGAACATCATGACTGGCTTAATCAATATGCTTCATTGGAGGGATTAGAAGCTATTTTAGAGATGATGTCACGTAGAAAAAACATGCCCAATATGGGAAACTCTGTTGAAATCCTTTCTGAAAATTACACTTTTTACAGATCCTCTTTTCATAAATTTTTTGAGGAAATAAAAACCCATTTCTAGTAAAAACAATTGATGTTTTTACAGCGCTAAATTTCTGTTAAAACCTTATATTGCGAGTTTGGTTCTATGGAAGAAAAAATTGTTGTGAAAGGTGCCCGTGAGCACAACTTAAAAAACATAGATGTATCGATTCCCAGAGATGCCTTGACTGTGATTACAGGCCTTTCTGGTAGTGGTAAGTCTTCTTTGGCATTTGATACAATCTATGCTGAGGGTCAAAGAAGGTATATAGAAACTTTTTCTGCCTATGCACGTCAATTTATTGGAGGCTTGGAACGACCAGATGTTGATAAAATAGATGGTTTGTCTCCAGTAGTAGCTATTGAACAAAAAACAACCAACAAAAGTCCTCGCTCAACAGTAGGAACGATTACAGAAATCTATGATTTTTTGAGGTTGTTGTTTGCCCGTGCTTCTGAAGCATACAGCAGTGCCACGGGTGAAAAAATGGTTCAGTATAGCGATGAAGAGATTCAACAATTGATTCTTGAACAATATGATCAGGAAAAAATCATTCTGTTGGCTCCTGTTGTTCGGGCCCGCAAAGGTCACTACAGAGAATTGTTTTCTAATATCATCAAACAAGGTTTTAGTAGAGTTCGGGTAAATGGTGATTTTTTAGATTTAAAACCAGGTTTTAAACTCGATCGATACAAAACGCATGATATAGAAATTGTTATCGATAGATTGATACCAAAAAACGACAAGCCTTCAACCGTAAAACGAATGAAAGAAAGCTTGGAAACGGCCATGTATCACGGAAATGACACCATGATGGTTTGGAGTGTGGAAAAAGAAGAAGTACGATACTTCAGCCGCAAATTGATGTGTCCATCAACAGGTATGGCTTATCCTGAACCGGAACCTAATAGTTTTTCATTTAATTCTCCTAAGGGAATGTGTGGCCATTGTAGTGGTCTTGGCAACTTATTCGAAGTCGATTTGGAAAAAATCATTCCAGACCCAAAACAATCCATAGAGGCTGGTGGGATTAAACCTATAGGTGCTTATAAAAACAACTGGACTTTTAAACAACTCGAAAGCATTGCGCTCTACTACAATTTTTCTTTGAATGATCCGATTTCAAAAATACCGAAGGAAGCTCTAGATGTGATTCTATATGGTGGTAAAGAACAGTTTTCAGTTGCGTCTAAATCACTGGGTGTTACACGTAATTATCAAATCGATTATGATGGGATTATCCCATTCTTAAAATTACAATTTTCGGAAGGTCAATCAGCTTCTTTAAAAAGATGGGCAAAATCCTACATGAATGAAATTCAATGTCCAGAATGTAAGGGTGCACGACTCAATAAAACAGCCTTACATTTTAAAATTGCAGACAAAAATATTGCCGATTTGGTTTCTATGGATTTGTTGCAATTTTATCACTGGATTGAGACTATTGATAAGAAACTTTCACACAAACAAAAGGCCATAGCTTCAGGTGTAATTCTTGAAATTAAAAAAAGAACTCAATTTTTAATAAATGTTGGGTTGGAGTATTTATCCCTGAACAGAAATTCTAAATCTCTTTCAGGAGGGGAGTCACAGCGCATTCGTTTGGCTACTCAAATAGGCGCTCAGTTGGTAGGTGTGTTGTATATATTAGATGAGCCAAGCATAGGACTTCATCAAAGAGATAACGATCGCCTTATTCAGTCCTTATTGTCATTGCGTGATTTGGGCAACACGGTCATCGTAGTAGAGCACGACAAGGAGGTCATGGAGAAAGCAGATTTCTTAATAGACTTAGGTCCAAAAGCAGGAAAACATGGAGGGCAAGTCATTGCTCAGGGTGATCCAGCATCATTTAAACAATTGTCCAACACGACTGCTTTATTTCTAAATGGTTTAGAGGAAATACAAGTGCCTAAACAACGAAGAAAAGGAAATGGAAAAACTCTTCATTTAAAAAATTGTTCTGGTAACAATCTTAAAAATATTGATGTAAGTTTTCCATTGGGATTGATGATTGGGGTAACTGGAGTTTCTGGAAGTGGCAAATCGAGTTTGATCAACGAAACCCTCTACCCTATTTTAAACAACCATTTTTTCAACGGAGTACAAACCCCACTTCCTTATAAATCAATCAAGGGCTTAGAGCACATAGATAAAGTTATCGACATTAACCAAGCGCCCATAGGTCGTACACCTCGAAGCAACCCTGCTACTTATACAGGGGTGTTTAGTGAAATCCGAAGTCTTTTTGCCAAAACACCTGAATCCTTAATTCGCGGCTATAAGCCAGGACGTTTTAGTTTTAATGTGGTAGGAGGTCGTTGTGAAACTTGTCAAGGCGCTGGTTTGAAAACTATTGAAATGAATTTTCTTCCAGATGTTTATGTTAACTGCGATGATTGTCAAGGAAAAAGATTTAACCGTGAAACACTTGAAATTCGTTATCGAAACAAAAATATTAACGATGTGCTTAATATGACGATCAACGAAGCATGCACGTTCTTCGAACCTTATCCAAAAATCTACAGAAAATTAAAAACAGTGCAAGATGTAGGGCTTGGCTATATTACTTTAGGTCAACAATCCACTACACTTTCTGGAGGAGAAGCACAACGAATTAAATTAGCAACCGAACTTTCCAAAAAGGACACAGGCAATACTTTTTATATTTTAGACGAGCCAACCACAGGGTTGCATTTCCAAGACATCAGGGTTTTGTTAGATGTACTTCAAAAATTAGTAGACAAAGGAAACACAGTGCTGGTAATTGAACACAATATGGATGTCATTAAAACGGTTGATCATATCATTGACATTGGTCCTGAAGGTGGTTTTCTTGGCGGAAATGTATGCTCAACAGGAACACCAGAGCAGATTGCATCTGAAAAAAGTAGTCATACAGGCAGTTATTTAAAAAAAGAATTAAATTAGAGTCATAATATTATGATAGAAAACAACGGAAAAGGACTCAACGAGCTGAAGACAAAAAACTCATGGATGCTTTTTAAAATCATGGGCGAATTTGTCAATGGTTTTGAACAAATGGGTTTGCTCAATCCTTGTGTGTCTATTTTCGGTTCTGCACGAACCAAGCCAGAGGAGGAAGATTATATACAGGCCACTGAAATTGCTGCACAAGTTGTCAAACTTGGCTTTGGTGTAATTACAGGGGGAGGGCCAGGGATCATGGAAGCTGCAAATAAGGGAGCCCAGCAAGCTGGAGGTGTTTCTGTAGGTTTGAATATTGATTTGCCTTTTGAACAAAACAACAACCCTTATATAGATCATGACAAAGTGTTGAACTTTGATTATTTCTTTGTCAGAAAGGTGATGTTTGTCAAATACTCTCAAGCGTTTATAGTGATGCCAGGAGGATTTGGAACATTAGATGAACTATTCGAAGCACTGACCCTGATACAAACGCTAAAAATCAAAAAATTTCCAATAATTATGGTTGGAAAATCTTTTTGGTCAGGAATGATGGATTGGATTAAAAAAACACTTCTTGAAAAGAAAAAAATCAGTGATGAAGATATAGATTTATTCTCATGTGTAGACACAACAGATGAGGTCATTTCTATACTTGAAAAATTTTATGCAGCTCAAGAAACAGGCCCCAACTTTTAATGAAATCAAACTTTCTAGCTGTCGGTCTTCTGATGGCTTTTTCTCAAATCTTTGCCCAGCATACCTACCAAACAGATGCTGTTTTTGATCCCGTTCTAAAAAAGATAACGGTGCATCAAGAAATGATCTTTTACAACCACAGTTCTAAAGGGTTGCATAAATTATACATCAATGACTGGAATCATGCTTATTCAGATTCCGGATCTCCCCTATCAAAACAATTATCTGACGAATATAATTTCAGGTTTGAAAAATCACTCCCCTCAGAAAAGGGAAATACGACTATTATAAATTTTTCGAGTAATCAAAAAATTCTTCCTTGGAAACGTCTTGAAAAACAGCCTGATATCATTGAGATTTCGCTGTCAGACGTCATCTTGCCAAACTCTTCGACTTCTATTTCAACTACATACACATTAAACCTTCCGAGCGACCAGTTTACAGGGTATGGAATCACAAACAAAAAAGAGCTCATTCTCGATAATTGGCAATTGTTGTTTGCCTTTCTTCATCGAGATGGCTCATGGGCTCTTGACTCAAATCTTGGGTTTGATGACATCAGTTTAAACCCTTCAAACCATCATCTTAATATTCGTTTTCCAAAGAAGATGGAATTAGCAATATCTGTTTCAGGAGAATTATCAAGCGACCAAAGCCTTACAAACTGGTCAGGGAAAAGTAAGAATACAAAGAAAATTTCATTCGTTTTAAATCATCAATCTACATTTGACTCTCTTAACGTAAGAAAGCTAGAATTTATCACAGATCTAGCAGATAAAAAAACACACTTACTTGATGCAGAAAAAAACATTGATGAATTGATCGATTTTGTAAGTTATTATTTTCCTCTAAATGAATCAAAAACATGGCTGCTTCAATCCGATCAATATGACAATCACCCTATTGTCGGAATCGATTTGTTATACAACACTTTCAGGCCCTTACCTCCTCATCTAATATTAACTCTTAAGATGGCTAAAACCCTTATTTTTTCAATGGTAAGGGAAAACAGTCTTGGCACCTATCGGGACGAACCCTGGCGGGTGGATGGACTCGCCCAGTATCTGTTTATGAAATACATAGAAAATTACCATAAGGATTTGAAATTGATAGGAAACTTTGACAAAATCCCTGGGTTTCGCAATTACGGGTTTTCAAAAGCAACATTTAACGATCGTTATTCTTTACTTGCAAGCTTTGCAGCTCGTCAAAATGTAGGTCAACCCTTAAACACTCCTAACAACAAACTTTCAAAATACAATCGGAAAATTGCCAATCCTTCTAAAGCAGGACTAGGACTCAATATCTTACAAAATTCGGAGGGTTCAAGTGTGGTTGATGATTGTATTCAGTCGTATTTTTTTCAAAATTCAAACAAAATTCTTGAAGACATATCCTTTGAAAACATTGTTTTAAACAAAACAATGGGCCGTGCTTCATGGTACTTTGATAATTATCTTTTCGAATACAAATTAAATGATTACTCAGTTAAAGCAGATCAGGAAGATTCTAGAGAAACCATTTACAAAATCATCAATCGTACAACATCCAACACACCAATACCTGTGGCACTGATTAAAGGAGATTCATTGGTTCATTCGATGTGGTTGCCTGGCGGGTTGTCATCACAAAGCCTTCGTGTAGAAAACCAATTTGCTGACAAAATTGTCATCAATCCAGATCGAGATATTGTAGAAGTGAATCTAAACAACAACAATCTTAAGAAGAATGGCTCCAGGTCTCTGAGAAATTTAAAAGTTAGTTTGTTCGAGGACATCCCTTCCAGTCATCACAATCAATGGTTTGTGGTTCCTGATTTGAGTTTTAATGCTTATGATGGGCTTCAACCCGGATTGATGCTAAATAATGGACTTGCGATGAAACATCCATTCTTTTTTAGTATTTCGCCTCAATATTCCACAAAAACAAACACCTTGATCGGAAAGCTTCAATTGTATCAAAACAAATTCTTCCAACAACAATCACTGAGTCAGACAAACTATGGGGTTTCCTTTGAATCATATCATTATGCTCCCAACTTAAGGTATTACAGGTTTTCTCCTATGGTTAATTGGTATTTTCGCCCATATGGAATTAGTGACAACAGAAGATCTTCTGTTGGACTTCGCTATGTTTGCTTGAATCGAGAGCGCAGTAATGACCGGTCAGATTTATCAGATTTTAATTTGTTTGAAGTGAATTATGTGAAAAGCAATTACAGCAGTGCTTTAACACAATCTTTCTTTTCTCAAATCCAAGTAAGTGGAGAGTTTTCAAAATTGAATCTCTCATACACATATCGTAAATTTTACAAACAAGCCAAACAGATCTATGTTCGGTTCTTCGGGGGTGTTTTTCTCAACAATAAAGACAGAAGCATTTACAATTTTGGAATTTCTAGAGTCAATGACTATGCCTTTAGCTACAATTTATTTGGAAGGTCTGAACAAACAGGATTTTATAGTCAGCAATTTGTTATGGCAGAAGGTGGATTTAAATCTTTTTTGAAGACAGAAAAAGCCGATCAATGGATGCTTGTTACCAATATCAACAGCACCATCTGGCGTGCTTTAGAAGTATATGCTGATGTTGGATTGATCAAAAACAAAAAATCCCAAGAGGAGTTTATTTACGATTCTGGTTTGGGTATTAATTTAATACAGAACTATTTCCAGCTTTATTTTCCGGTATACTCCAATCTTGGATGGGAGGTAAATGCAAATAATTACGCATCTAAGATTCGATTTACACTAACAGCCAATCCAGAGGAGTTGTTTGGGCTTTTTACAAGGACATGGTTTTAGTCAAATTCACTCCAATTGGGATTGCAGTTTGAATTTTTGTAAATTTGCACTGCTTTTGAGTCCCTATGATTAAAGAACTTACATCCAAAATCTCATTTGATTCTTTTAAAAAGGAGGTTCTAGAGGACTATAAAATTGCTTCTTTAAGTCGCGCTTTAAGCCTATTAGGCAGAAAAGAGGTACTAACTGGCAAAGCAAAATTTGGAATTTTTGGTGATGGCAAAGAGCTGCCTCAGTTGGCAATGGCTAAAGCTTTTGAAAAAGGTGATTTCAGATCTGGCTACTATAGAGACCAAACTTTTATGATGGCCCTTGGAGTTCTGACTCCACAACAATTGTTTGCAGGGCTTTATGCGCATACAGATCCCGATGCTGAACCCATGTCTGCAGGTCGTCAGATGGGCGGGCATTTTAATACAGATTTATTAGATACAGATGGGAATTGGTTGTCCCAAACAGATCGTTACAATTCAAGTTCTGACGTATCGTGTACTGCTGCTCAAATGCCAAGGCTGGTAGGTTTAGCAATGGCTTCGAAATTATATCGTGAGGAATCACAATTTGCCAACCCTAAGTTTTCAACCAATGGAAATGAGGTTGCATGGGGTACCATTGGAAATGCCAGCACGAGCGAAGGATTGTTTTTTGAGTCTATCAATGCAGCAGGAGTTCATCAAACACCAATGGTTATAAGTGTATGGGATGATGGTTATGGCATTTCGGTTGACAACACTTTTCAAACGACCAAAGAAAGCATTTCAGAAGCCTTATCTGGATTTAAACGAACCGCCACCAAAAAAGGTTTTGAGATTTTTGAAGTTAAGGGATGGGACTATGCTTCACTTATTGACACATATCAAAAAGCCTCCCAACTAGCAAGAATCCATCATATTCCGGTTTTGGTTCATGTTACAGAGCTTACTCAGCCTCTCGGACATTCGACTTCAGGGTCACATGAAAGGTACAAAACCAAAGAACGTTTAGAATGGGAGCAAGAATATGATTGCAACCTTCAGTTCAAAAACTGGATATTACACGCTAAATTGGCAACTTCTGATGAGCTAGATGAAATAGAGGCAGACGCCAAGGAAACAGCAAAAGAGGCCAAAAACAATGCTTGGCTATCGAGTCTTGTACCCATTCAAGATGAGGCAAAAGAACTATCATCCCTATTGCAGCGATTTGACAATACAGCCATTGTAAAACTCGCCCAACAATTATCGAAGGACAAAGCCCCTAGCAGAAAAAAAATTACCACTACAGCACGTAAGGCACTTCGTTTATCGGTTCATAACCAATCTGAACAATATCACTCACTTAATGAATGGCTGGATCAGTATTTAGAAAAAACCCAACCTAAATTTAGTGCCAAACTTTATAACGAATTTTCCACCTCGTCACTAAGAGTTGGGCATATAGATGCCACTTATCCCGATACACCCTCAAGCAGTGATGGTAGAATTGTATTGCGTGAAAATTTTGAAGCTTTGTTAAAGAAGCATCAAAACCTGTTGATATTTGGTGAAGACGCTGGAAAGATCGGTGATGTGAATCAAGGTCTCGAAGGTCTACAAGAAAAATTTGGTGTACATCGTGTAGCAGATCGTGGGATTCGTGAAGCAACCATCATAGGAGAAGGTATTGGAATGGCTTTGAGAGGTTTGCGCCCTATAGCGGAGATTCAATACCTAGATTATGTATTGTATGCTTTGCAAATCATGAGTGATGACTTGGCTACCCTACACTACAGAACACACGGAAAGCAAATCGCTCCTCTTATCATTCGTACACGAGGTCACAGGCTGGAAGGTATTTGGCATTCTGGATCACCAATGGGTGGACTCATTCATCTTCTCAGAGGTATGTATGTTCTTGTGCCTAGAAACATGACCCAAGCAGCAGGTTTTTACAACACACTACTACAGGGGCAAGATCCTGCCCTGGTGATTGAATCTCTGAATGCTTACCGGCTTAAAGAAAACATGCCGGATAATTTAGGAAGTTTTACAGTACCAATAGGAGTGGTAGAAACCATGCGAAAAGGAAATGATCTTACCTTGGTTTCCTATGGCTCAACCCTTCGGTTGGCTTTAGAGGCAGCTGAAGAACTCAATCAGATGGGCGTTGATGTAGAAGTTATTGATGTTCAAAGTTTGTTGCCATTTGACTTAAATGAAGACATCAAGAAAAGCCTTTCTAAGACCAATCGTCTTATGATCGTCGACGAGGATGTTCCCGGAGGCGGAACGGCATATATCTTAAGCCAGCTACTCGAAAAACAAAAGGTTTTCAATCTTTTAGACAGCCCTCCAAAGTTATTGAGTGCCAAAGCTCATAGGCCTGCATATGGATCTGACGGCGATTATTTTTCTAAACCATCTGTTGATGATATTATAGAAAACGCATATGCAATACTACACGAAGTAGATCCAAAAAAATATCCTGAGCTGCGTTAGCCTCCGATTTCATTGATGAGTTGCTTAAGCAAGTCTCCTTGCTTAATATTTCCAACACCTACCCCTTTGGATTGCATGTCAACTTCTTTAATTTTAGCCAAAATAAAGGCCAATGACTTCATGGGATATCGACGTGCAGCTTGCTGGTATTCAGAAACAAAAAATGGTCGAATGCCCAACACGCGTGCTACATGATTTGGATTGTGATCTTCTAATGCGTGATATTGAAGCAATTGCATGAAAAAATTATGTAGCGTAGAAAGAGTCACCACAATAGGATGTTGTCTAGGGTGTTGAGCGAAATAATAGCAAATTTTATGTGCGTGAGAAACATTTCCTGACCCCAAAGCCTTCCGCAGTTCAAAATTGTTATAGTCCTTGCTAAAGCCAATATGTTTTTCAATATGAGCTTCTGTAATCTGATCTCCAGAACTTACCAATATCTTCAATTTGTCAAGAGCACGTTCAATAGCACTCAATTCGGTCCCTAAACACTCCACCAAAAGATAAGAAGCTTTGGTGTTAATAGATCGATTGTGTTTTTTGGCCCATCTTTGAATCCAATCTGGAACCTGGTTTTCGTATAGTTTTTTACTTTCAAAAATCACACAATTGTCTTGAAGAGCTTTGTACAATTTTTTTCTTTTATCAATGGATTTGTACTTGTAACATATCACCAGAACGGTTGAGGGATGTGGCTGACTAACATAATCTACAAGTTTGTCAATTGTTCGTGACAATTCTTGGGCTTCTCGAACTACGATGAGCTGATATTGTGCCATCATAGGATATCTTTTACATGAATCTATAATATTAGCTATGTTAGAATCTTTTCCGTAAAATAGTGTTTGGTTAAAAGCCTTTTCATCTTCCGTAAGTACGGTTTCAGACAAAGCTTTTTCAATCATGTCGATAAAATAAGCTTCTTCACCCATTAAGAAGTAAACAGGGGAAAATTGTCTGTTATTTATATCAGATAAAATATTTTGGAGGGAATTCAAACCTTTTTACCAATTTTGTAATATGCTCAAGCTTTCCTTTGATACATATCAATTTCAAATCAAAAATAGTGAAAAGGGACGTCAAATTTTTGATGTAATTCGTAAAAAATTTGTTGCCTTAACACCGGAAGAATGGGTCCGTCAGCATGTAATTCAATTTCTAATCCGAGAAAAGAAAGCACCTACTTCATGGCTAAACGCTGAAAAACAATTTTCACTGGCGGGTCTTTCCAAGCGGTTTGATGTCCTTTTATTTCGAGCAGATGGAAGCGTTCAACTCATCGTAGAATGCAAGGCTCCCCATATTCCTATTGATCAAAAGGTTTTTGATCAGATTGCTCGATACAATCAAAAATTTAATGCAACCTACATGATGGTCACAAACGGAATTGAACATTATTTCTGTACCTTCGACCATCATAATCAAAAATATGTGTTCCTTCCAGACCTACCTGATTTAAACCCATAGTTATTTGAAAACCGCCATTGTCATACTGAACTATAACGGAAAAGACCTGATTGCTAAATATCTGCCGAGCATCATTCAGTATTGTTCTGGAGCCGATATATGGGTTGTCGATAATGCATCAACTGATTTGTCCTTGGAGTATATTCATGTCAACTATCCAACAGTTAAAACTTTGAAACTTTCAGAAAACCTAGGATATAGCGGAGGTTACAATGCTGGTATACAAGAAATTGACGCAGATCTTCTTTGCTTGGTTAACAATGATGTTGGGTTTGACAGAGATTGGATTCCACAAATCGAGGATTATTTTATAAAACATCACGAGGTTGCCATCATTCAACCCAAAATCTTATCAGATGTCCACAATGGATGTTTTGATTATGCGGGTGCCGCAGGGGGTAGAATTGATTTTATGGGACTCCCCTACTGCCGGGGACGTTTACTGAAAAATTGCTCAAAAGATCGGGGTCAATACAACGATGTCGCGTCAATACAATGGGCAAGTGGTGCCGCTTTTTGCATACGTAGAGATGTTTTTTTGGAATTGGGTGGTTTCGATGAAGATTTTTTCATGCATTTCGAAGAAATTGATTTATCTCTTCGAGCATTGGCAAAAGGATGGCATATTCATTATTTAGGAATGGCTCAAGTAAAACATCTTGGCGGTGGAAGTCTTCAAACCAACAACCCAACCAAACTCTTCTATAACATTCGAAACTCAATGCTAACCTACACAAAGCTACTTCCTCTACATATCTTCATTTATTGGCTCTTTTTGCGTTTGGGATTCGACTTCTTTTTAGGATTGTATTTTGTTCTAACAGGCCGGTTAAAACATATGTTTGCGATTGTTAAGGGGCATCACAGTTTTTTTTACAACTTACCTATATTTTGGAGAAAAAGATCTATTTTGTTCAATCCTTTTCAAAACAAATCAGTCTTTATTGAATATTTGAAAGCAAAAACAAACGCTCAATACGATATTCGTTAAAATAACGTTAATTTAAATTATACGATGTTAATTTTTTTAAATTTGACAAAACTTAATTCCACATCAATGAAAAAAACCCTCATTCTGTTGGCTGCTCCAATTTTGCTAGCCTCATGTGTGTCTCAAAAGAAATATGCTTCTCTCGAAACACAACACAATCAAACCAAAGATTTGCTCAACTCAGCAACCGTTAAGTTAAATACTTGTATTGACGAAAAAGCCACAAGCGAAGCTTCATTGGAAGCACTTAAAGAACAAAACAGTTTTTTAAGAGCTAACAATCAAGATTTAATAAACAATATGGGCAATCTAACTACCTTGTCCCAGAAAGGCGCTGAAAATCTTGAAAGATCTCTAGAATCTCTTAAAGAAAAAGACCTGACCATACGTAAAATGCAAGACGCTGTCACTCGTCGTGATTCTGTTACCTTGGCCTTGGTTACAAGTCTAAAAGGTGCACTTATTGACATCAACGATTCTGACATTGAAGTCAATGTCGAAAAGGGTGTTGTATTTATTTCTATTTCAGATAAATTATTGTTTAACTCAGGAAGTTACATGGTTTCCAACAGAGCAAAAGAAGTTCTTGGTAAAGTAGCCACTGTACTTAACGATAAGCCCGAAATTGAATTTTTAGTCGAAGGTCATACGGACAACGTTCCCATAAGGAATGAAGTGTTGTTAGACAATTGGGATTTGAGTGTTAAGAGAGCCACTTCAGTGGTTCGAGTACTACAAAATGATTTTGGAGTATCTCCAGAACGTATGACAGCAGCGGGTCGAAGCTACTATATCCCTTTAGATGACAACGAAACATCCTCTGGAAGAGCAAAAAACAGAAGAACGCGCATTGTTGTATTACCTAAACTTGATCAGTTTTTTGAATTGATTGAACAAGGCATGGAAAAAGCGACAGCTAACAACTAAGTTCTTCATCACAAAATAATGTAAACGCAACTTTCGGGTTGCGTTTTTTTTTGGTTAATTTTAAGGATATGATGGGACTCAAAAAAATATTGTCCGAAAGGGAAATAAAAAAAATTGATTTACTCACGATAGAGAAAAACAATTTACAGTCGATCGATTTAATGGAGCAAGCTGCTGAAGCTTTTGTGCAATATTTAATGACTCAACATATTGCCAACCAAACCATTATCGTACTGTGTGGGCCAGGAAATAATGGCGGAGATGGTCTTGCAATAGCTAGACTCCTAAATGAACATGGTTTTGACACAAAGGCATATCTTATAAACACCAAAAAAGAAGTTTCTTCAGATTGTTCAGTTAACCTAAAAAGACTCCCTAGCACAATTTTAGTATCCAAACGCTCACAGATCCCAGATGTAAGCAATGCAGACATTATCATAGATGCTTTGTTTGGAATAGGTTTACATGGAAGCTTGGAGGGGCTATATGCTCAGATGATTCAAGCTGTCAATGATTCAAAAAAACTGGTTTATTCAGTGGATGTTCCATCGGGACTGCCAGCCGACTCAATAACCAACTCAGATAGTGTGATTTGTGCAGATATGACTTTGACATTTCAAAGACCTAAAGTTTCTTTCTTTTTTCCTGAACATAAACATTTTATCAAAAAATGGGTTGTTATTGATATTGGACTGAATGAAAAACTTATTCAAAAGTCTCATTCAAAGATTTTTGCTCTTGACAAAGAAATACAAAATCAAGTCAAGGCTAGAACGAAATTTTCTCATAAAGGACATTTTGGACATGCGCTGTTGTTAGCAGGCTCTTATGGCAAAATGGGCGCCGCGGTGTTGGCTGCTCGTGCTATGATGAAAAGCGGTGTTGGTTTACTGACTGTTCAAGTGCCTAAATGTGGAGTAAATATCATGCAAGTTTCTGTTCCAGAAGCTATGTGTATTGAAGACACATCAGATTCTTCATTAACCAAATTACCTAACATAAAGCCATACAATGTTGTTGTTTTAGGTCCAGGTATAGGAACTGACGCACCAACTGAACAATTGATTCATCAACTCCTTAAGACAACAGAAGTGCCTCTTGTTATAGATGCAGATGCAATCAATATTTTATCTAAACATCCAGAATGGACAAGACACCTGCCAAAAGGAAGTGTTTTAACCCCTCACATAAAAGAATTCGATCGCTTGATGGGTGGAGTGTCACAAAGTTCAGATAGGTTGATTCAGGCTCAGGATTTCGCCGCCAAGCATCATTGTGTTGTTGTGTTAAAAGACGCATGTACTTGGGTGATTGACAGTAAGGGAAATCGCTTCATCCATTATGGAGGAAATCCTGGCATGTCCACTGCGGGCAGCGGAGATGTGCTAACAGGAATCATAGGGAGCTTGATTGCCCAGAAATACGACTCATCCGAAGCGGCTTGTATAGGGGTCTTCCATCACGGCTTAGCTGGGGATACTGCAGTAAAAACAACAGGATATATGGGCCTAACAGCCTCTGCTATCATCGACAATCTGAAAATAGATTGATTTTTAGCCTTTGAAATTTCCTGCGCCCTGTCGGGTGATTTTTATTTCATCAAAACACATATCAACAACTGTAGAAGGTAAATTGTTCCCATATCCACTATCCAAAAACAGATCAACTCGATCATTCCATTGTAAATCAATCATATCAGGATCGGTTGTGTAGTCTATAATGCGATCATCATCATGTAAAGAGGCAGAGGCAAGAGGATTACCTAAAGACTCTACCAATGCAAGGGCAATTTGATGATCAGGGATACGCACACCAATAGAGGATCTTTTTCCTAATGCTTTAGGTAACTTTTGAATGACTGGTAGAATAAAGGTAAACGGACCTGGAAGATGTGAATTTAAGGATCGAAAAACAATGGTGTCTAATTGCCCTGTGTACTCCCCTATTTGTCTAATAGAAGAACAGATCAAACTCACAGGTGATTTTTCGCGTTTGGAATTTTTAATTTTAGCCAATCGATTTAATGCGTCATGGTTATGTGCATCACAACCCAGTGCATACACTGTATCCGTTGGATAAATGATCAGCCCGCCATTTTTTAAGATCTGAACAGCCGTATCTATATGCTTTGGATTGGGATTGTTTTCAAAGACTTGAAGGCGCATTTTATAAGATATCTAATTTAGCAAATCGCAACAGCAGGTTTTTCTTTCCTCCATTTTCAAAATCAATAAGTGCTTTAGCATCTCCCCCGCTGCCTTCTACTGAGCATACAACCCCTTTGCCAAACCGACTGTGGTTTACCTTGACTCCCTCTTGAATCGAGGATGTATCAATCACATGCGTGTTTTGCGAACGCAACACTGGTTTGAGTTTGGCTTTGGGTGGGATTGTTTTGGATTTAGTTCTGACTAAAGGCTTTTTAAAACGCACCTTGTCTTTGGGTACATCTTCAAAAATACTATTATCCACCAAGGGCTTAAAATGGTAATCATCATCGAAGACTTGGTTGTCGATGAATTCTGGATTGAGTTCCGTTAAGAAACGACTCGGTTCAGCATCATTGAGTTTGCCCCAACGGTATCGACATTGGGTGTAAGTCAAGGTTGCTCGACTTTCAGCGCGTGTTAGGGCTACATAAAATAAACGCCGCTCTTCTTCAAGTTCATCACGTGTATTCATATTAAAAGCAGAAGGAAACAGATCTTCTTCCATGCCAACTACATAGACATGTGGAAATTCTAACCCTTTTGCAAGGTGTACTGTCATCAAAGCAACTGTGTTTTCTTCCTTTTTATCGTTATCAAAATCAGTTGCCAGAGCAACATCTTCTAAAAACTCTACTAAGGATCCAGTTGCGTCAACCAGTTCACGCTGACCTTCTACAAAATCACGAATCCCATTGAGAAGTTCTTCAACATTCTCCACACGAGTCACAGCTTCGGGAGTACCTTCCTTTTTAAGCTCTTGAACAATTCCTGTTTTTTTTGTGATCAAATCAGCAATGGCAAAAGCATCCTGAGTAGTATTGACTGCTTGAAAACTACGAATCAACACTGCAAAATCATTGAGCTTGGTTTTGGTTCCCGCATGAATATCTAAGGGAAGTTCATGGACTTTTTCAACAACATCAAAGATGGAGATATTATGTTTTTGTGCAGCCACAACAAGCTTGTCTATCGTTGTTTGCCCGATTCCTCTTGCCGGATAATTGATGATGCGTTTAAGGCTTTCTTCGTCTTTGGGATTTACCGTAAGTCTGAGGTAAGCCAAAACGTCTTTTATTTCTTTACGCTGATAAAAAGAAAGTCCGCCAAAAACCCTGTAAGGTATGTTTCGTTTTCGCAAAGCGTCCTCAATAGCTCTGGATTGCGCGTTGGTTCTATACAAAACCGCAAAAGATTGATAAGTTAGTTGTTGTTGCATGGCTTGCTCAAAAATGGATTGAGCCACATATCGACCTTCGTCTCCATCCGTTGGGCTTCTGTGAACAATGATTTGCTCTCCCATCTCGTTAGCGGTCCAAACTTCTTTTTCAAGTTTATTTTGATTGTGAGCAATGAGGCTGTTTGCAGCAGAGACAATGCTTTTAGTCGACCGGTAGTTTTGTTCCAATCTATAAACCTTAGCATCTGGATAGTCCTTTTGGAAATTCAATATGTTTTGAATATTCGCACCACGAAAAGCATAGATGCTTTGAGCATCGTCGCCTACAACACAAATGTTTTGAAAGCGATCAGCCAAGGCCTTTACAATCAAATACTGAGAATGATTGGTGTCCTGATACTCATCGACCAAGATATAGCGAAAACGATCTTGATACTTAGCAAGCACATCTGGAAACCGATTAAGCAACTCATTGGTTTTTAATAGTAAATCATCAAAATCCATTGCTCCAGCCTTGAAACAGCGTTCCACATAGTTTTGATAAATAGATCCCATTTGTGAACGTCTTGCTTCGCGGTCAGCTTCTACAAGTTCAGGGTTGTTGTAGTATGCACGAACCGTGATAAGACTGTTTTTAAAGGCTGAAATTCGATTTCTGATCTGTTTTGTTTTATATACATCCTTATCTAACTTCATTTCTTTGATAATTGAAGCGACCAATCTTTCAGAATCTTGGGTATCATAAATGGTAAAGCTCGATGGATAGCCCAATCGATCTGCTTCCGCTCGTAGTATTCTTGCAAAAACAGAGTGAAAAGTTCCCATCCAAAGGTTTTTGGCCTCGCTCTCGCCAACAATTTCAGCGATTCTCCCCTTCATTTCACGAGCGGCCTTATTGGTAAAGGTTAAAGCCAATATTGAAAAAGCATCAACCCCTTTTTGCATTAGATATGCAATACGATAAGTTAATACACGTGTTTTACCAGAACCTGCACCTGCAATCACCATCAGTGGACCATCTGTGTGAGTGGTGGGTTGTTGTTGTGCTTCATTAAGTTTGGACAGGTAATTCTGCACTTGAAAATTTTTATGTGAAAATATAAATTCCAAGAGTGAATAGCTACCAATTCGCATATGGTTTATCAACAGATTTCAACCGAAAAGATTTATCTTCGTTTGTATGTCTGATGCTTTTTTGGAAAAACCTATTGACTATCTGAAAGGTGTAGGGCCTAACAGAGCACAATTGTTGCGAAGTGAGTTAGGGATTCACACCTACAAAGACATGTTGTGCGTGTTTCCGAATCGTTACATTGATCGTACACGGTTTTATAAGATAGGTGAATTAGCTCAATCGCAAGCCGACGTCCAAATAATAGGTCAAATCACTCACATAGAAACCATCAACACAGGCAGACACAAAAGATTGGTGGCCACCTTTGAAGATGCGACTGGCCAAATAGAATTGGTTTGGTTTAGAGGAATAAAATGGATCCAAAAAAATTTAAAAACACACACAGATTATGTCGCTTTCGGACGATTGAACTGGTTTGGAAAAAAATGTTCCATCGCACACCCAGAATTGGATCATGAAATAGACTCCAAAAAACAGGGTCTTTTTCAACCTATTTACCCTTCTACAGAAAAACTTGCCAGCCGTGGCATCTCAAATCGAATTATAAGACAAATAATATTCAATCTTTTTAATGAAGTAAATTTTTGCTTTTCTGAGACCCTCTCCGAGGAACTCATGAATCATCACAGTCTGATTGATCGATCAACAGCACTGAGAGCAATTCATTTTCCCACACATCAAAACGAACTTGCTCAAGCTCAATATCGATTAAAATTTGAAGAGTTGTTTTACATACAATTACAAATATTAAGAAGAAAACAGCATTTGAAAAATAAGTTTAAAGGACTGGTTTTCGATAAAGTTGGAAGTAATTTTAATGAGTTTTACAAACAACACCTGCCATTTGCTTTGACAAATGCCCAAAAAAGAGTCATCAAAGAAATTCGAACTGATATGGGAAGCAAGGCTCAAATGAATCGTTTGCTCCAGGGGGATGTTGGGTCAGGAAAAACAATTGTTGCTTTGTTGACAATGCTTATTGCCCTAGACAACAATTATCAAACTACCTTGGTCGCCCCAACAGAAATTTTAGCCCAACAACACTATTCTAGCCTGTCTTCTCTGCTCAGTCCTTTAGATATCAATGTTGAGTTATTGACAGGCTCAACCCCTCAAGCCAAGCGAAAAGAAATTCACGAAAATCTAGCTAATGGCAAATTACATGTATTGATAGGAACACATGCTGTTTTCGAACCTACTGTGATTTTCAACAATCTTGGACTCGCTATCATTGATGAGCAACACAAATTTGGAGTAGCTCAAAGAGCCAAGCTCTGGAAAAAAAACTCAATACCACCACATGTTTTGGTGATGACTGCGACCCCAATTCCAAGAACATTGGCAATGACTATGTATGGAGATTTAGACTTATCTATAATTGACGAGTTGCCTCCCGGCCGAAAACCGATAACAACAGCACATCGAACGGATAGAAATCGACTAGCTGTACAGCGTTTTATAAGAGAAGAAATTCAGAAAGGAAGACAGGTTTATATAGTATATCCATTGATTGAGGAATCACAAAGCATGGATTACAAAGACCTGATGGATGGTTATGAAAGCATTGTTCGTGATTTTCCACAACCAGACTATCAGGTGAGTATTGTGCATGGAAAAATGAAACCTGAAGCAAAAGCTTTTGAAATGAAACGTTTTGTCGATGGACACACACATATCATGGTAGCAACAACAGTCATAGAGGTTGGGGTAAATGTGCCCAATGCTTCTGTGATGATTGTTGAAAGCGCTGAACGTTTTGGTTTGTCTCAATTGCATCAACTTCGAGGGCGTGTGGGCAGAGGAGCTGACAAAAGTTATTGTGTACTCATGACTAAAGAAAAACTATCTACAGATGCCAATACACGCATCAATGCTATGGTCGGCACACAAGATGGTTTTGAACTGGCTGAAGTTGACCTAAAACTTCGAGGTCCAGGGAATCTTATGGGTACTCAACAGAGTGGCGTACTACAAATGATTATTGCAGATCTAACTAAAGACCAATCCATTTTAGAAAATGCCCGCAAAGCTGCTCTCAGCTTACTTCAGAAAGATCCAAACATCAATTCAAAAATCAATAGCGCAATCACTTCGACTCTTTTACAACTTGAAAGAGGAAAAGGTATATGGAAATACATTTCTTGATTCAAAAAAAATTCTTAATCGTATCTTTGTGCTTTATCTGTTTCAATGAAGATATCATACAATTGGCTCAAGGAGTTTATTAAAACGGACTGGGATACAACACAACTAAGCGAATTATTAACGGATTTGGGCTTAGAAGTCGAAGGAATTGAGAATTATGAATCGGTTCCTGGAGGGCTTAAAGGTCTGGTTGTAGGAGAAGTAATCACTTGTGAACAACATCCGAATGCAGATCGACTTAAAATTACCACTGTCGATATTGGCAAGGATGAATTACTCCCTATTGTCTGCGGAGCTCCTAATGTAGCTCAAGGTCAAAAAGTTGTAGTTGCTCCAGTAGGAACGGTGCTTTACCCTGTTTCTGGTGAACCCTTTACCATTAAAAAAAGTAAAATTAGAGGTGAGTTAAGCCAAGGTATGATTTGTGCAGAGGACGAAATTGGTGTTGGTCAAGATCATGACGGCATCATTGTTTTAAAGGGTTCTCACAAAGTGGGTGATGCTTGTTCCGATATATTTAAAGTAGAAAACGATTCCGTTTTTGAAATCGGTCTTACTCCTAACCGCGCAGATGCAATGAGTCATTTTGGTGTAGCTCGCGACCTGAAAGCAGGTTTACTGCAGAAAGGAATCAACACAGAATTGATAAGACCTAACACAAATGGGTTTCACATAGAGCTCACAAATGCCTCTATGCGAATCGACGTTGTTGACAAAAAAAGAGCTCCGAGATATTGTGGTTTACGTATTTCAGATGTTAAAGTTGCCTCCTCCCCAGAGTACATTCAAAATAAGTTAAAAGCCATTGGTCTTACACCCATTAACAACATTGTGGATGCCACCAACTATGTACTTCATGAATTGGGACAACCCCTTCATGCTTTCGATGCGCGTGCCATAGACACAGGAGTGGTAAAGGTTCAAACACTCAAAGAAGGAACTTCTTTTACAACACTAGATGGAGTTGAACGGACCTTGAGCAATGAAGATTTAATGATTTGTAACAGTGACACACCCATGTGTATTGCGGGTGTATTTGGTGGTTTAGACTCTGGTGTTAGTGAAAAAACGACTGAAATATTTTTAGAAAGCGCTTACTTTGATCCAGTAAGTATAAGAAAATCTGCTAAGCGTCACGGATTGAGCACCGATGCCTCATTCCGTTTTGAACGTGGCATCGACATAGATATGGTTGAATACGCTTTAAAACGTGCTGCCTTATTGATCATTGAACTTGCGGGGGGACATGTTTCTGGCAATGTCATGGACGAATACCCAACCAAAGTAGAACCAACTCAGTTTATGGTCCATTTCGATTATATAAATCGTTTGATTGGCGAAGAATTGCCAAGAGAAACCATTAAGTCTATTTTAACTTCCTTAGACATCAAAATCAATAATGTAACCGAAACCGCCTTGGCCTTAAGTGTCCCTTCATACAGAGTCGATGTGACGCGCCCTGCTGACATAGCAGAGGAGATTTTAAGAGTGTATGGGTACAACAACATAGCGTTTTCAAACAAACTCTCCACTTCTTTACCAGATGCAAGTTTATTTGATCAAAATGATTTGGAACGCAGCATCAGTCGCCAGCTTGTAGATTTAGGTTTTTATGAGATTTACAACAACTCTCTCGGTGCACCAACAAATGAAGAAGATCCTGAGCTTGTCAGACTCGTAAATCCATTAAGCAATGAGCTCTCTTCGATGAGAAAAGATTTGATTGGAGGTCTTGTAGATGCGGTTGTATATAACGTGAATCGAAGACAAAAAAACTGCAAATTCTTTGAATTTGGCAATGTTTATAATGTAAAAGAAGGCGTTTATAATCAATCTAAAAATCTAATCATAGCAGCCAGTGGCAACCAACACGACAGTCATTGGATTGCTGGAGATCAAGCTGCTGATTATTATTATATAAAAGGAATTATCAACTCCTTAGCCGAGCGAGCCAATTTGATCATTAATGAGGAAAAAGCTGAACACTCACATTTAACTGATTGTATAACGCTCCTTCATAAAAATCAATGTATCGGGTATATTGGAAAGGTTAAAAACGATCTTTTCTCTTCTTTAAATGAAGAAACATCCATATTTATTGCAGAAATTGATTGGAACGTGTTTTTGAACTTGGCAAAACATGTGAACATGCGCGTCAATCCACCTTCTAAGTTTCCATCTGTAAAAAGAGATATGGCGCTTCTTATTGATGATGCTGTAGAGTTTTCATCATTGAAAAAAATAGCATTTGAAACCGAAAAAAAACTACTGGAGTCTGTTCAGCTTTTTGATGTTTACCAAGGCAAAGGGATCCCTAAAGGCAAGAAGTCATATGGCTTAACTTTTACAATATCAGACCATACTAAAACACTGACTGATAAGCAAGTAGATAAAATTACGTCTAAGATTTTTAAGAGGTATCAAAACGAATACGCCGCAGAATTGCGGTAACAAGTATTTGTACATTATTTCCCTTTTCTCTACATTTGGGTAATTGCTAAATAGAAAAAGATGATGGATTCTATCGACCTTCAATCCAAACTCCTTTCAATACGTAACAAAGAAAAAAATGTATTGGATCAGGCTTATAAGATTCTTTCAAAAGAGCAACCAACCAATAAATTTGATTTTGACAAACTTGAATCAAACAACATATTTCATGTAAGTCATATTCGAAATATATGCATTGATTACAGGCTTAGATTTTTGGATCTCAATCGTTTTAAAGGTACAATCCCTGACGAAGCTCATGAAAAAATTAATTCCCTTGAAAAACTTCATCAGACACAAATAAAAGATTTCAAAATCATGGCTCCTTCAAAGCTGTTTAAACTAGATAGTACAGACGATCCATTGTTGTTTGCGCCTCTAGGAAACAACTACTATTTTTTGATCCACAAATGGGGAAATGACATGAGTCCTATGAGAAGAGCCATCGTATGGCCATTTAAGAACATTGTCAACATGTGTATATCTCTCATATTGATAAGCCTTGTTTTGACATGGTTAATGCCTTTACATTTATTCAACCCAAACCCCACTATGTCAGATTTTTTATTGATTTTTCTTTTTGTGTTTAAATCGATTGCCGCTGTGGCAATATTTTATGGTTTTGCCTTAGGAAAAAATTTTAACAGAGCCATATGGGACAGTAGGTATTTTAATTCCTAGATCATGGCGTCTGAATACCAACTTCTCTATTCGGGCAACTTGATGGAAGCCCAACGTATCTTTTTGGCGTTGGAGGAAATTGATATTCGAGCGATTGTTAAAGACCAAGAGACCTCAGCCATACGGGCAGGTTTTGCAGTACCGTCTATGACAGACGCTGTTCAAGTGTTTGTTCACAAAGATGAATTCAAACGCGCCAAGAACGTTCTTTAGTAGTCGTACATGTTTTTTCGGAGATCCTTAATTTTATCATCAGACATATAGTCGTCAAAAGTCATATGCCTATCTATAACACCATTGGGAGTCAGTTCAACAATTCGATTGCCAACAGACTGAGCAAATGCATGATCGTGGGTCGTAAGCAAAACCGTTCCTTTAAATTTAACTAAGGCATTATTAAACGCGGTAATTGCTTCTAGATCCAAGTGATTTGTTGGTTCATCAAGCATGACCACATTGGCTCGTTGCATCATCATACGAGACACCATACAGCGAACCTTCTCACCACCTGACAATACATTAGATGATTTAAGAGCTTCCTCACCACTAAACAACATTTTCCCTAAGAACCCACGTAGAAAAACTTCTTCACGTTCTTCTTGAGTTTTGGCATATTGGCGCAACCAATCCACCAAAGACCACTCGTTGTTAAAGAAAGCACTGTTGTCCAATGGAAGGTATGATTGATTGGTTGTAATACCCCAGCTATAATTTCCTGAAACAGCTTCATCATTACCATTAATGATCTGATAAAAAGCAGTAGTTGCCCGTGGATCTTTTGAAAAGACAATTACTTTGTCTCCTTTCACCAAATTCAGATCTACATTTTTAAACAGCACTGTGCTATCAAGTTGAGCAGTGAGGTTATTAACATTCAGAAGTTGATCACCTGCTTCGCGTTCTTGTTCGAAAATAATGGCGGGATATCTTCGAGAAGAGGGTTTGATTTCTGAAATGTTAAGTTTGTCGATCATTTTTTTACGAGAAGTTGCTTGTTTTGATTTTGCAACATTGGCGCTAAATCGCGCTATAAAAGTTTCTAGCTCCTTCTTCTTCTCTTCAGCTTTTTTGTTTTGTTGTGCACGTTGACGAGCCGCTAGTTGGCTCGATTCATACCAAAAAGTGTAATTACCACTGAAATGATTTATTTTCCCAAAATCTATGTCAGAAATGTGTGTACATACAGCATCTAAAAAATGTCGATCGTGAGAGACAACAATCACTGTGTTTTCATAATTAGCCAAAAAGTCTTCTAACCAAGAGATGGTTTCGTAGTCTAAGTCGTTGGTTGGCTCATCCATGATCAAAACATCAGGACTACCAAACAACGCTTGTGCCAACAAAACTCGTACGCGTTGTTTACCATCTAAATCTCCCATTAGACTGTAATGAAGCTCTTCTGAAATACCTAAATTTGATAGCATAGCAGCAGCATCACTATCAGCATTCCATCCGTTCATTTCTTCAAATTTGATTTGAAGCTCACCTACCCTATCACTATCTGCGTCTGAAAAATCTGGTTTTGCATATAAATCGTCCATTTCTTTCTTAATGGCATACAGAGGGGCATTGCCCATAATGACTGTTTGAAGCACAGGATGCTCATCAAAGGCAAAGTGGTTTTGCTCTAATACCGACATACGCTTCCCAGTTTCGAGATGTACATTTCCTGAATTAGGTTCTATCTGACCACTTATGGCTTTTAGAAAAGTGGATTTTCCAGCTCCATTAGCACCAATGATTCCATAACAGTTGCCTGTTGTGAAGGTTACATTGACCTCATCGAACAAAACGCGTTTTCCAAATTGGATAGATAAATTAGATACCGAAAGCATAGGTTATAAATAAGTGGCAAAATTAAAAAAATAGGGCCAGATAACTGGCCCTAAATATATAATAATCGTTTGCGAGATTAGTTTCCTTTTTGGTGATCTGCTAAAAACTTCTCCAAACCGATATCTGTGAGAGGGTGTTTTAACAAACCAACAATGGCACTCAAAGGCCCCGTCATTACGTCAGCACCCACTTTGGCACAATCCAAAACATGCATCGTATGACGCACCGACGCAGCTAAAATTTGAGTATCGAATGAATAATTGTCATAAATCAAACGGATTTCATCGATCAGATTCATTCCGTCTGTAGAAATATCATCAAGACGACCAATAAAAGGAGACACATAGGTTGCACCTGCTTTGGCAGCTAATAAAGCTTGTCCTGCTGAAAAAACTAAGGTGCAATTTGTTTTTATGCCTTTGTCTGAAAAATATTTTATTGCCTTAATACCCTCCTGTATCATAGGCACTTTGACAACAATTTGAGGATGTAAGGCAGCTAAGGCCTCTCCTTCTTTAACCATTCCTTCGAAGTCAGTTGAGATAACTTCAGCAGACACATCACCATCGACAATATTACAAATGTCAACATAATGTTTGAGAATGTTTTCCTGACCCGTAATACCCTCTTTAGCCATCAAAGACGGGTTGGTAGTCACTCCATCTAAGATGCCTAAGGCTTGAGCTTCTTTTATCTGATCTAAATTTGCTGTGTCAATAAAAAATTTCATGTTTGATTTGTTATTATATGTTGTAAAATTTAGCCAGCATGTATTCATACCAGCGTTGAGGTAAAAAAGATTTTAAATGTACAGAAAATCTTTGCAGCCAAGAACCCACTGTGTAATGAGGTTTTACATTTTTTATACACATTACATCATAGATTTTTTTAGCTACCATATTGGTGGAAACACCATGATCAACATGTGTATTCATGACTTCTAATGACTTTCCATAAATAGTTTTGTAAGGAGAATTCTCTAAAACAGGCGCATGAAAACGGCTTTGAGCAATATTGGTAGCAACCGCACCAGGAGCAATGGTGCAACATTGTATGCAAGATCCTTTGATCTCTAAACGCAAACTTTCTGTAGCCCTATCCAAAGCACTTTTGCTTGCAGAATACATACTGCGAAAAGGCAATCCCGAATAACCAGCAATGGAAGTAATATTTATAATCTTTCCAGTGTTTTGATGACGCATATGCGGTAAAACACATTTGATAACCTCAATCGGTCCATACAGATTGGTGTCAAAAAGATTTTTAACCGCTTCAATTGGCAATTCCTCAAGAGGACCAGAAATACCCACACCTGCATTGTTGATTAAAACATCCAAATGACCATGTTTTTCAATCACATGATTTACAGCCTTTCGAATGCTTTCAGTATCTGTGAGTTCCATCTGAACAAGGGGAAAAGAAACATCTTTACAACGATCTGGGTTGCGACTTGTGCCAACGACTGTAAACCCTATGTCGGCTAGTAGCATAGCTGTAGCTTTTCCGATACCAGTAGATGCGCCCGTAATAAAAACAACCCCTTGAGACCCCATAGAAAAAAAAAGGGTAAGCGACCCACATCACACCGCTACGACTGCCTACCCTTGCTGCGTTCCCGCCCTGGGGGAATTTAGCAGGAGCTGGTTGTGTAGAACTTACCCGCTGCAAATATAATCTGATTTCCATTTTTACGTTAGATAATTAATGAATAATTTAGTTTGCTCATTTTCATATATGAAATACTTCGTTCTATTTATGGTTTTTTTAACCTTTAGTTGTAGTTCTGTGGGACCACAACACTTTAGACTTAAAACCAACATCACTGACAACATCGGTGCTTTGGGTGATACGGTTTTTTATGAAATCATCAATCCAAAAAACCACTCAATCAACAATCTAAGTTTTGCTGTAAATGGCTCACCATCTATCAATAACTACTCTGTACTTTCTCATTTAGGAAAACACCTACTGACTGCAAATTTCTCTGCTGGAGACTCAGATATTGTTCTAGAACAAACCATAGATGTTTTTGCCGATGAAGCTCCAGAAATTTATTCCTACGAATTGATCAATACGTATCCACATGACCCCAATGCATACACGCAGGGATTGGAGTTCTACAAAGGTGTATTATATGAAAGTACAGGGCAATATGGCAACTCGAGCTTAAGAAAAATAGATTTTAGTACCGGAAAAGTGTTAGACAAACTCGAACTCGATGCATCTTATTTTGGAGAAGGTTTGAGTTTTGTAAATGATCAACTTGTTCAATTGACATGGAAAGAGAATATAGGTTTTGTGTACAATCCTGATGATTTTACCCTTTTAGACTCATTTCAATACGAGAAAAGCAAAGAAGGTTGGGGTATATGCGCTGGTGAGAATACCCTCTATAAAACGGACGGAACAGAAAAACTTTGGACATTAGACCCCAAAACCTTTAAAGAAAAGAGTTATGTAGAAATTCTTACTCATAATAAATACATAAATAAGGTTAATGAGTTAGAATATGTTGATGGTCTTGTTTATGCCAATACCTATCAGTTTAATAAAGAAGTTGTGGTCATCATTGACCCTCAGTCTGGTGTCGTTGAAGGAGTGGTTGATTTTTCTGGTTTAAAAGACAAAGTAACCAAGCACAATCGTTTGGATGTTTTTAATGGAATTGCTTACCATCCCGAACGCAACACCTTTTTTGTTACCGGTAAATACTGGGATAAACTGTTTGAGGTTAAAATAATCAAGAAAAACTAAAAAAACGGATGAAGCAACTTACAAGGTTCCTGGTAGGTTTGATGTTGGCATTGATTTGGAATGCTTGTGATCATGAACTTGATTTTGTTCCAGCCCAACCTGAGGATCTCAGTTTTAGTAGAGACACAGTTTATCTGGATACCGTATTTACCAATATAGGATCTGCTACATATAACCTAAGAGTTTACAACAAATCATCTGAAAATATTTTAATAGAGCGCGTTCGTTTAGGTCAAGGATCAGATTCGAAGTTTAGACTTAATGTAGACGGTCTCAGCGGACAAGAATTTGAAGACATAGAGCTGTTGGCCAAAGACAGTATGTATGTTTTTGTTGAGACCACTGTCGATATACAAGATTACACTCAAGAAGCCAAAGAGTTCTTGTATGAAGATAAATTGTTTTTTAACAACCAATCTGTAGATTTGGTAACACTGGTCAAAGATGCCATTTTTCTTTATCCAGAAATAGACGATCAAGGCATCAAAGAGTTTATCCCTATTGGTGAGGATGAAGATGGCAACCCCATTGGAATTGAAGGGTTTTATTTAGATGATGACGAATTGATATTTTCCAACGATGTACCTTATGTCATTTATGGATATGCTGGGGTTCCTTCTGGCAAAACAGCTGTTTTTGAAGCAGGAGCCAGAGTTCATTTTCATGAAAATTCAGGTTTGATTGCCGCTCAAGAGAGCAGTGTTCATGTTTTGGGAGCTCCTAGTTTTGATGCTGAAAACATGGAAAATGAGGTCATTTTTGAAGGGGACCGACTAGAACCCTTTTTTGAAAACATTCCTGGTCAATGGGGGACATTGTGGCTTACTCAGGGCAGCACGAATCATATTTTTAGACATGCTACTATCAAAAATGCGACAGTAGGTATATTACTAATAGAAGATCACAATAATGGAGGAGATCAGCCTACCCTATTGTTAGAACAAACTCAAATACATAACAGCAGCTCGGTGGGGCTATGGGGCATAACCGCACATATCGAGGCAAAGAATTCCATATTTGGAAATGCCGGGAACCTTTCCTTTTATGGAAACTATGGAGGGCAATACGATTTTACACATTGCACTTTTGCCAATTATTGGAATCGCAGTTTCCGAAATACTCCCGCTGTTGCTCTCGATGACTTTATCCCGATATCAGAAACAGAAATTTTAGTCGAGCCTCTAGAGAAAGCCAATTTTAACAATTGCATTATAGACGGCAATCAAAGAGTTGAATTCTTAGTCATTCAAGAAGGAGAAACTCCTCTAAACTTCACACTCAATCACACAAGCATTCGTTTCGATACCGTGGATCAAAGTATTCTCTCAAATGCCTACTTCGATTTTGAGGATAGCACTTACTACAATACAGTGTTTCAAAATATCAAAACATCTTTTAAGAATCCTCAACAAAATGATTTTCGACCCACTCAAGAAAGTGAGGTCATCAACAAAGGAGATAAAACTATTGCTGAATTGGTATCTGCAGATATCACAGGAGTAAACCGTGTTGAATCACCCGACTTGGGTGCCTACCAGCATCAAGTTTTTGAAGAAGATTAATCTACAAATAAGGGTCGATGTGCCATCATCTGGTGAACACGTTCTGCTACAGACGCAATAACTTCTTCATCAGTATGATTTTGAATAACTTCATCAATAAGTGCTACAATGGGCTCCATGTCAGATTCAACCAGGCCTCGAGTAGTAATAGCAGCGGTTCCAAAACGAATCCCTGAAGTGACAAAAGGAGACTTGTCATCAAAAGGCACCATATTTTTGTTTGCAGTAATATCTGCTTTCACCAAAGCTTGTTCTGCTTCTTTACCAGTGATGTTTTTGTTTCGTAAATCGAGTAACATCATATGATTGTCCGTACCACCAGAGATGATGTGATAATCACGAGCCACCAAGGCATCGGCCATGGCCTGAGCATTGTTTCGAACTTGAACAATGTAGTGCATGTATTCGTCTGATAAGGCTTCTCCAAAAGCAACTGCTTTGGCTGCAATCACATGTTCTAAAGGACCTCCTTGATTTCCAGGAAAAACAGCAGCATCTAACAAAGATGACATCATACGTTTTTTACCATTTTTCAAAGTAATCCCAAATGGGTTTTCAAAATCTTTACCCATAAGAATCAAACCACCTCTTGGACCACGTAAGGTTTTGTGGGTTGTGGTTGTAAGCACATGGCAGTGTGGAACGGGGTCATTTAGAACACCTTTAGCGATTAAACCTGAGGGGTGCGAAATATCTGCAAGTAGAAAGGCCCCAACAGAGTCTGCAATTTCACGAAAACGCTTAAAATCGATGTCTCTAGAGTAGGCAGAGGCGCCTGCAATAATCATTTGAGGGCGCTCACGTTCAGCGATTTCGGCAATGTTATCATAATTCAATCGACCTGTCTCTTTTTCAACCCCATAAAACACTGGATTGTAGAGTCGTCCGGAAAAATTCACAGGTGAACCGTGGGTTAGATGCCCTCCATGTGACAGATCAAACCCCATGATTTTATCACCAGGTTTTAAAAACGCATGGTAAACAGCGGTATTTGCTTGTGAACCTGAGTGTGGTTGGACGTTTGCATATTCAGCACCAAACAAGGCTTTGGCTCGATCGATTGCTAGTTGTTCAACTTCATCTACGACCTCGCAACCTCCGTAATATCTTTTTCCAGGATAACCTTCGGCATACTTATTGGTCAAAACAGAACCCGTAGCTTCCATTACTTGGGCACTGGTGAAGTTTTCTGAAGCAATCAATTCAATACCTCCTAATTGGCGTTGGTGCTCGGCTTCAATAAGTTCAAACAGTTGATGATCTCGTTCTATAGACATAGCTTATTTATTCAAACCGCAAATGTATGTATAGATGGATGTCTATGCAACGAAATTCAACAGAATACGTGAAAGTTTTTAAGAACATAATCAACAAAATTTAAACAAAAAAATGCCGAAAAGTCAGTACAACAAGCGTTTCACTACGTCAATATGTCATTTTATGGGTTTGGTATTAAAATTGTCATAGGCTAAAAAAAACTAAAATATGAACCCCAACACACTAACCACCAAAACGCAAGCAGTCATACAAGAGGCTCAGATGCTGGCACAACAAGCCAGCCATGCGCAAATAGACAACGACCATCTACTAAAAGTCTTAGTGGATGTAGATTCTTTGCAGTATATATTTAAAAAATTAGGTGTTAACTTACCCCTACTCAAGCAAACGGCTGAAAAAAATTTGGCTTCAAAACCCAGCGTTCAAGGAGGGCAGTTAAGTCTTTCACCCCAAACCAATAGAGTATTTGCAGACGCATGGTCTGAAGCCCAAAAAATGAAAGATGAGTTTATCGCTGTGGAACACCTACTATTAGCATTGGTTAAAAACAAATCAACAGCCTCCCAAATACTAAAAGATCAGGGGGTTAATGAAAAAGAACTTATCAGCGCCATTGAAGAGATGCGTCAGGGTGCTAGAGTAACATCTGCTTCAGCAGAAGAAAGTTACCAAGCACTTGAAAAATATGCTCGAAATCTGAATCAAATGGCTCAAGACGGGAAACTGGACCCTGTGATTGGTCGCGATGATGAAATACGGCGTATTTTACAGATTTTAACCCGTCGTACCAAAAACAACCCCATACTGGTTGGTGAGCCTGGAACGGGTAAAACTGCTATTGCGGAAGGCCTAGCTCATCGAATAATCGCAGGAGATGTACCTGAGAATTTAAAAGACAAACATGTGTTTGCTCTCGATATGGGAGCATTGATTGCGGGTGCCAAATACAAAGGAGAATTTGAAGAACGTCTTAAAAGTGTTGTTAAAGAAGTGACTCAAAGTTCTGGGAACATTGTGTTGTTTATTGATGAAATTCACACACTTGTAGGTGCAGGCGGAGGTGAAGGCGCTATGGATGCCGCTAATATTCTAAAACCCGCTTTGGCTAGGGGTGAATTACGAGCTGTAGGGGCGACTACACTTGATGAGTATCAAAAGTATTTTGAAAAAGACAAAGCTCTCGAACGAAGGTTTCAAAAAGTAATGGTTGATGAACCAGACACAGAAAGTGCCATCTCAATTCTGAGAGGCATCAAAGAAAAATACGAGAACCATCATAAGGTCTTGATAAAGGATGAAGCCATTATCGGGGCAGTCAAACTATCTCAACGCTACATCACCAACCGTTTTTTGCCAGATAAGGCCATTGATTTGATTGATGAATCTGCATCTAAATTGCGTATGGAAATCAACTCGAAGCCAGAGGAATTGGACACGCTCGATCGAAAAATTATGCAGTTAGAAATTGAGATTGAAGCCATAAAACGAGAAAATGACAAACAAAAACTCAAAGCACTTAACAGTGAATTGGGCAATCTTAAAGAAGAAAGATCTGTACTTTATGGGCAGTGGAATGCTGAGCGTGAGCTGATTGAGGCAATACAAAACCACAAAACTGAAATAGAGGAATTACGTCTCGAAGCTGATCGAGCAGAGCGTGAAGGCAACTATGCCCAAGTAGCCGAAATTCGATATGGCAAAATCAAAGACCTTCAACAACATTTATCAAATGAACAAGCCCAACTAGCCAAACAACAAGATGCCTTAGTCAAGGAAGAGGTTACTTATGATGACATTGCCGAAGTAGTAGCGAAATGGACGGGGATACCAGTCAGCAAAATGCTACAATCTGATCGTGAAAGATTGATGCAATTAGAAGAAGAACTTCATAAACGCATTGTCGGACAAGAGGAGGCAATTGTTGCTGTGAGTGATGCGGTTCGACGCAGCCGTGCGGGCCTGCAAGACCCAAACAAACCAGTAGGAAGTTTTTTATTTCTAGGAATGACAGGTGTTGGAAAAACCGAATTGGCAAAGGCTTTAGCCGAATTGCTATTTGATGACGAAAACTCAATGACACGTATTGACATGAGTGAATATCAAGTGCGACATGCTGTAAGCAGACTGGTCGGTGCACCTCCAGGATATGTAGGTTATGATGAAGGAGGACAACTTACAGAGGCGGTTCGCAGAAAACCCTATGCAGTCATTTTATTGGATGAAATAGAAAAAGCTCATCCAGATGCGTTTAATGTTTTACTTCAAGTTTTGGATGAAGGTAGACTGACCGACAACAAAGGAAGAGTTGCTGATTTTAAAAACAGCATCATCATCATGACAAGTAATTTAGGCAGTGAATCGATTCAAGAGATATACACCAATGAATCCGACATGGATCAGGCATCTGTATTGGCCAAAGATGCGGTTTTGGACATCCTTCGTAAAAATGTACGACCCGAATTTATCAATCGTATAGATGACATTGTTTTATTTAGCCCATTAACCAAAGAGGATATTGTTTCCATAGTCCAGTTGCAAATCAATTTGCTAAATAAGCGATTGAAAGATCAAAACATAAACATCGAGGTTACTAATGAAGCGCTACAATTGCTAGCCGAAAAAGGATTTGATCCTCAATATGGTGCTAGGCCTGTTAAGAGGGTGGTTCAAAGCATGGTGCTCAATGAACTAGCAAAACGATTGCTTGCAGCAGATATAGATAAAGAAAAAACCATATTATTAGATGCATTCGACCATAAATTGGTATTTCGCAATGCCTAACAGGATTGTTGCTACCTTTGCAACATGCAAAAGCAGGTCAATATTAAAAACAAACGTGCGCGGTTCGAGTATGAAATACTCGATCAATACATCGCTGGATTGGTATTGACTGGTACTGAAATCAAGTCGATTCGTGTAGGAAAAGCTTCGATAGGAGAAAGTTTTTGTGAGTTTAATGATCGGGGTGAATTATTCGTTATCAATATGTATGTGGACGAGTACAGTCATGGAGGTTATGTCAATCACCGAACTCGAGGAGATCGAAAACTCTTGCTCAACAAACGAGAATTGCGAAAACTCCATAAAGAAGTTAAGAACGTAGGCTTGACCATTGTCCCTCTAAACCTCTTTATTAGCGATAAAGGATACGCCAAACTCCGGATCGCATTGGCCAAAGGAAAAAAAATACACGATAAAAGAGAAACGCTAAAGGATCGAGACAACAAAAGACAATTGGATCGAGTGAAGAAACATTTTTCAAACAAATAATACACGATTTTCTTTCTCTACTCTTAGATTATTTATTTCTTGTTTTATTGAAATAATTTTATATTTGATTTCACCCAATCTTAATCACCATGAACCACCTCATTGTCTATTCACATTTTGATTCTAACAGTTATTCAAACCATCTTAAGAAAAAGTTGATTGAAGAAGGAAATACCCTCCAAGAGGATGTCCAAATTATTGATTTATATAGAGACGGATTCAATCCCATATTAGCAGGTGATACAGTGGTTACACACACCATCAAAAAATATCAAAACCAACTTTCTTGGGCCGATCACTACAGCTTTATTTTTCCCTTGTGGTGGGGCCAAATGCCTGCGATTTTAAAGGGATTTTTTGATCGGGTTTTCACGCCTGGTTTTGCTTTTACCGATTGGACAGATTATGCAGAGGGCTTGTTAAGTCAAAAAACAGCGTCCTTATATATTTCTACAGGTTATTCAAATTCATATTACGAATCTAATGGTATTCACGATGCGCTGCGTTGTATACTCAAAAAAGGAGTTTTTGGTCAATGCGGTATTGATGCTAAAGTGATGTTTTTTGGAAATGTGGGTAAGAACACAGAAACCATTAAATAAAAAAAATTAAACCCCTGCCCTATTTAGTTTCTGTTCTCAAGCATAGGTACAAACCGAAAGGAACCGTGTTTTTGTTTTTCGAATTTTTGGGTAGAAGTTCTTACAAACAACAACATTTCTTGAGTTTCTACCCCAACAGGAATCACAAGTCTGCCGCCAATAGCGAGTTGACTTAGTAAAGCTTTAGGAACTTCACTAGCGCCTGCGGTGACTAAAATTCTGTCATAGGGAGCATTGTCTGGCAAGCCTTTGTAACCATCTCCAAAAACGATTTTTTTTGGGCTGTAATTGAGTTTGCTCAATTGTTTGAGGCTGTAACGATAGAGCGAGTGCTGACGCTCAATGGTGTATACTTCAGCGCCCAAAAGGGTCAATACAGCTGTTTGATAACCCGATCCCGTGCCAATTTCTAAAATACGATGTCCGGGATTCACTGCTAAAAGCTGGGTTTGAAAAGCAACTGTATAAGGTTGAGAAATGGTTTGACCAGCCGCAATTGGGAACGCCTTGTCTTCATAGGCATGAGAGACAAAACTGCTATCCATAAAGAGATGCCTGGGGATTTGACCAATGGCTTCCAACACACGCTTATCTGTAATTCCCTTGTTGTGTAAGCTGTCAACCAAGCGTTTGCGCATACCTTGATGTTTGGTACTATCTAACATATGGTTAAAAATACTGGAGTTTGTCTATATTTCACAATAAAATAACAAGAAACCTATTACATTTGTTTCATGTCTAATCAAATCAAAATTGGTGTTCTAGGAGCTGGACACTTAGGTAAAATACATTTAAGAATACTACAGTCATCCGAACGCTTTGAACTTGTGGGTTTTTATGATCAAAATCAAGAGATAGCCAAAGCCGTTGAAAAAGAATTTGGCTATAAAGCATTTTCTGATTTAGAATCGCTTATAAAAGAAGTTGATGTTGTCGACGTTGTCACCCCTACCCTAACTCATTCTGAGATGGCTACCAAAGCTCTGAACAATGGGAAACATGTTTTTATTGAAAAACCCATTACAAACACCATAGACGAAGCAAATGCACTTGTGAGTTTGGCTAATAAAAATCAACTTTTGGGAATGGTTGGACATGTCGAAAGGTTTAATCCTGCTTTTTTAGCAGCACAAGATGCAATCACAAACCCAAAATTTATAGAAACCCACCGATTGGCCGAGTTTAATCCAAGAGGTACTGATGTTTCTGTAGTCTTAGATTTGATGATACACGATATTGATGTAGTGTTAAGTGTGGTTGATTCAGCTGTCAAGGAAGTTCATGCGAGTGGTGTCTCTGTTATCAGTCAAACTCCTGACATAGCCAACGCCCGTATTGTTTTCGAAAATGGTTGTGTAGCCAATCTAACAGCAAGCCGAATCTCAATGAAGAACATGCGTAAGTCTCGATTTTTTCAAAAAGATGCTTATGTTTCTGTAGACTTTTTAGACAAAAAAGTCGAAGTCGTTCAAATGCATGACGCACCTGACAAACCAATTGATTTTGCCATGATTCTACAAAATGCTGAAGGAAAAAAGAAACAAATAATTTTTAATAACCCAACTGTAGATCAAGGCAATGCAATTCAAATGGAATTAGAACATTTTGCTGATGCTATTGAGCAACAGTTTACTCCTAATATATCTCTACTAAATGGCACCGAAGCCTTAAAGGTTGCTCATGCCATTCTAAATTGTTTTTGACCCCTATGCTTAACCTACACCCCTTTCACGCCCTTAGACCCCAACCTCAACACTTTAAAAAATGGATTCATAGAAATATTAAAAATGAATTCAATAGGGACGAAAACCCTTTCAATTTTTATAACCTCATCAATCCCAGCGATAAAAAACATCAACAAATTCGCGAGAGAATTAGTTCGTATGTGAAACAGAAAATGTTGGTAAATGATTTGTCTCCTAGTTTATATTGTTATAGAAGCAAACACAACAACGATGTCTTTGAAGGCGTTATTGGACTGTTGGACACAAAGCTCATTACCAATGGTCTAATTGTACCTCACGAGGGCGTAGTAAACACCCGAGTTTCTATGTTCAAGAACTATCTAAAGGAAGTTTTGATCAATACCGAACCCATATTATTAAGTCATGAGAACAATGATGGTATTAATGAGCTAAAAAATAGGCTTTTTCGAAGCGAGCCTTTTGCCGAATTTGAAATGAATGACACCATACATTCCATTTGGAGAATAGAGCACCCTACATTGATTAATCAATTCAGTAGAGCTTTTAACAATATAAAATCTTTACTCTTGATCGATGGCCATCATCGTTGCTACTCTTCATTAAAACTTTCTAGTAAAATACCTAAATACAGTAAAATGCTGGTTTGTTTGGTTAGTGAGGATCAACTTAAAATAGATTCTTTTTGCAGGTTATTTACAGATTTAAACAAGCATCGTCCAGATCATTTTTTGGCTCAATTATCATCATCTTTCAATGTTACTAGATTAACTACTTATCAAAAGCCTCATAACTTAAAATCTTTTAGCATGTATTTAGAAAATTCATGGTATAAGCTCTATTATAAATCAAGTGCAGATGACAGTAAAAAGACTTTGGAACGCCTTCCTACACAGATGATCTATAAACATCTTGCAAAGCCTTTGTTGGGAATCCATGACTTACAGAAAGATGCTCGTATCAGTTACCAATACCACAAAGACAATAAAAAAGGAATTGAGCAAGCTGTAGATTCTAAAAAATTCAAATTCGGAATTGAACATTTTCCAATATCTTTAGACCTAGTTAAGCGATGCCTTTCAGAGGGAGCTTTACTTCCCCCAAAAAGTACTTATGTGTTTCCTAAACTGTTGAATGGTTTGTTAATATATGATTTCAAAAACGAATGATTGCTGAGAACCTCAACGCATTTCTATCTGCTCTGCCCGATCAAGTTACACTGGTCGCTGTTTCAAAAACCAAACCCATAGAAGCTTTAAAAGAAGCTTATGAAGCAGGACAATTAGATTTTGGTGAAAACAAAGTACAAGATATGTGTATAAAGGCTGAAGCGTTGCCCAAAGACATTCGTTGGCACATGATTGGGCACCTTCAGCGAAATAAGGTTAAATACATTGCACCATTTGTGGGGCTAATTCACAGTGTTGACAGCTTACGCCTACTTAGAGAAATCAATAAACAAGCCGGTAAAAACAATCGCATCATAGATTGCTTACTTCAAATTCGTATTGCAGATGAGAGTACGAAATTTGGAATGAATTTTGATGAAGCAATCCTGATCATTGAAAACGAAAAATTGACAAATGTTTCTATCAAAGGATTGATGGGAATGGCCAGCTTTACTGAAAACAGAAATCAAATTCGAGATGAGTTTGCTAGACTACATAAATTCTATCAAGAGCATAGATCAACTGAAGGATGGGACACACTCTCTATGGGAATGAGTGGGGATTATCAGCTGGCTATTGATTCAGGAAGCAATATGATTCGTGTGGGCAGTCGTATCTTTGGGGCTAGAAATTAAGTTCGAATGTACGCGATTGTAGACGTAGAAACTACGGGTGGTAAATATGAAGAAGAAGGGATCACTGAAATCGCTATTTACCAATACGACGGAAATCGTATTACAGATCAGTTTATAAGTTTAATTAATCCAGAGCGTCCCATTCAGCCTTTTGTGGCCAACCTAACAGGCATCAATGAAAAGATGTTGCGCAATGCCCCTAAATTCTATGAAGTAGCAAAGAGAATTGTAGAAATAACCACCAATTGTGTATTGGTTGCTCACAATGCTTCTTTTGATTATCGTATGTTAAGAACGGAATTTGATCGTCTGGGATTTGATTTCGACAGAGAGACATTGTGTACCGTAGAGCTGTCTAAAAAACTTCTTCCTGACATTGAGTCCTATAAATTGGGGCGATTGGTTCGAAGTCTTGGCATCCCATTAAGTGATCGACATCGAGCAGCTGGAGATGCACGAGCTACGGTAGAACTGCTTAAACTGTTGTTAAACAAAGATGGGGAGAAAGAAATCGTGATCAAGCAAATCAAATCAATAGCTTCTCAAAAAAAACCAAAACACCTTTTACAACTTATTGAAAAAACACCCTCTAAACTAGGCGTTTATTACTTGCACAATCAAAAGGGAGACATCATTTATATTGGTAAAAGTAATAACATGCGAAAAAGAGTGAGTCAGCACTTTGGAGGAAAAGGAAGAAAAGCGCTTAAAATTCAAATAGAGACCATTTCAATAAGTACTGATGAAACAGGCAGTGAATTATTGGCGTTGTTAAAAGAATTAGACGAAATCAGGCTACACAAGCCCAAACACAACAAAATGTTTAAAAATCAAATGGTACGCTTTGGTTTGGCTTCTGGGGTTAGTCAAGAAGGTTATCGATTTTTTCGATTGGAACATCTACATGAAGAAGGGGTTTATGTCACAACATTTAAAAACCTTAACAGTGCGCGTAAATTGTTGTTTCACTATGCTAAAAAATTTGATTTATGCCTGAAATACCTTAGTATGGACAAAAAAGAGGGGCCATGTATTCATTATTCTGAACAGAACTGTAAAGGAGCTTGTGTAGGTAAAGAAACTACTGAACAATACAACCTAAAAGCGGAAAAAATGATAGAACATCTAGGATTTCCGTACAAAAATATGGTGATCGTCGATAAAGGTCGAACTCCTGAGGAGCAAAGTGTGGTGCTGATAGAAGATGGTAAGGTTGCCGGGTTTGGATACGTGAGGCTTAACCATCAAATCACCCATCTAGATGTTTTAAAAAACCTAATCTACCCCCTTCCTGATAGTAGAGAAGTTCGTTATCTAATTCAAGGGCATCTGCGAAAAAACAAAACCACTAGAATTATTAACCTGAGCTAATTCATAATTTTTATTTTTATCTCATAAACAAGGCTTAAGAAAAAACTTCGATATTAAATAATTATATCAAACAAGCTGAAAATGAAATTTTACCATTATTTCTTCATGTGGTTTGGTTTAATTTAAGTAATGATTTCACATTATATGACCAAAAAAACACTGATTACACTATCTGGTCCAACAGCAAGTGGAAAAACAAGCATGGCTATTCGGTTGGCCAATCTGCTCAATGCTGAAATTTTCTCTTGCGATTCAAGACAGTTTTATAAAGAAATGACCATTGGGACAGCGGTCCCCGAGAAAGAAGAATTAGAACAAGTCACCCACCACTTCATTCAGCATCTCAGCATCCATGAGTCCTATTCTGTAGGAAAATACGAACACGATGCTATAGAGGCATTGAATAAATATTTCAATCACAAAGATATCGCGATTTTAGTCGGTGGATCTGGACTGTATATGCAAGCAGTGACAGAGGGGTTAGATATATTCCCTGATGTTTCAGAGAGCATTCGAACTGAATTAGGAGAAAGACATAGATCCTATGGGTTGGCCAACTTACAAGAGGAATTAAAAACATTAGACCCTGAATACTATAAACAAGTTGATCTCAACAACCCAAGCAGGGTGATGCGTGCTCTGGGTGTATGTTTGTCTTCAGGCAAAGCCTACTCTTCTTTTTTGGGCAAACCAAAACCTAAAAGACCATTCCAAACGTTTGCACTAACAATAGATATTCAAAGAGACTTATTATATAACCAAATCAACAAAAGAGTTGATAACATGATTACTAAAGGGTTAATACAAGAGGCTCATCAGCTTTATGCATTTAGAAATTTGAATGCTTTACAAACGGTAGGCTACAAAGAACTGTTTGATTTTTTCGACGAAAAGGTGTCGTTGGATAAAGCAGTGAGTGACATCAAACAACACACCCGAAACTTTGCCAAAAGACAACTCACTTGGGTAAGAAGAAAAGAACAAGAAGCCATTAAAATTAAATCAAACATTACAAATAATGAATTGAGTGAGCTTTTCGAAAGAATGGCATAGAGTTTGATTGAATTCGATACAATACTTAAAACTTCCCCATGAAATCTACCCAACACTTATTTTTATTATTCATTCTTTTGCTGCTGTCGTGTGGAACAGACGACAATGATGTCACTACAAAACCTATAAAAGAACCAGACAACAAACTCTTATCGTTTACAAAAATTACAGATGTTTCTCTAGAAGAATTAAAGACCTCTTTTAGTTTTGCTTTTCCTGGAGTTTCTTCAACAGTCATAGACAAAAACGATTTAGTCCCTGTAACTGCTTACAAAATAACCTACCAAACCCAACATCCATATTCTGAAAAAACTTTCACCACGGCTTCAGGTCTTGTGATTGTTCCTGAAAGTGATGATGCATTGCCCATTGTATCTTACCAACATGGAACGATTAGTGACAACGACGAAGTACCTTCAAATTTTGTTGAGCATTCACAAACCAGGGATTATTTGAGTGTTTTTTCTGGGTTGGAGTACATATTGATTGCTCCCGATTACTTGGGTTATGGAGAGTCAAATCAATTTTTGCATCCCTATGAACATGGACCAACCCTGGCAGTATCCTCATTTGATATGTTGCAGGCTGCTAAGGAATTTCTAGACGAACAATCCATCATCTACAATGAAAAACTCTTTTTAGCGGGTTATTCTGAAGGCGGATATGCGACCATGGCGATGCATCATTATATAGAAAATGAAACAGACCTAAATGTAACCTCAAGTTTTGTAGGAGGTGGTGCTTATAACAAGACTCTTTTTGCAAAAGAAATTATGCAAAAAGATGAGCCTTTAAATTTTATACCTAATTATTTATGGGTTTTGTTTACCTACAACAACATCTATAACATCAACGAACCCTTCTCGTTTTATATCAACGAACCCTATGCTTCTAATATAAATGTTTTGAACTTTCTTGAATTAGATCAAATCAGTACAAATCCACAAGAACTGTTCACTGAAAATTTTAGGAATATCATAATCAATGAAGAAAACCATCCCATAATAGATGCACTTAAAGATAATGATCGATTTGATTGGAATCCTATTGGAAATGTCCATTTCATCCATGGAGAGAATGATAATTTTGTTTTTCCAAGCAATGCAACAACTGCATTCGAAGCCATGAGATCTGGTGAAGCTAATGAACATATAACCTTATCCTTGTTAGAAGGGAAAAATCACTTTGAATCAGGAAGTATATTCGCGCTAACTGTACCCCACTTGATAAATGGACTACGGTAAAAACTCAGAAAGATTCATACGCATACGCTCTTCAATATTGTTTACATCCGCTCTTACAAAAGGCAAACCAGTAATGTTTTCATATAGCTCTATGTAGCGTTCTGAAACCGTTTCAATATAGGCGTCTGACATATGAGGTACTGTTTGACCATCCAGACCCTGAAAACCATTTGCAATGAGCCATTGTCGGACAAACTCTTTTGAAAGTTGTTTTTGAGGTTCTCTTTTTTGCTGAAGTTCTTCGTAACCTGAAGCGTAAAAATAGCGAGATGAATCTGGAGTATGAATTTCATCAATAAGAACAATGTTGCCAGATTTGTCCTTTCCAAACTCATATTTAGTATCCACCAAAATCAAACCTTGTTTTTGAGCCAATTCAGATCCTCTTGTAAAGAGTTTTTCGGTGTAAGATTTAAGCTGTGCATAATCAGATTCTGAAACGATTCCCTGTTCTAGTATTTGTTCTTCACTAATGTCTTCATCATGATCTCCCTGTTCAGCCTTGGTAGCTGGGGTGATGATCGGCCGAGGAAATGGATCATTTTCAATCATTCCCTCAGGCATAGAAACGCCGCAAAGACTCCGTTTGCCAGCTTTATATTCTCTGGCTGCATGGCCAGACAAGTAGCCTCTAATAACCATTTCGACCTTAAAAGGGGTGCACATTTTTCCAACAGCAACATTTGGATCGGGCACAGATTCTATCCAATTCGGAACGATGTCTTTTGTTGCTTCCATCATATGACTTGCAATCTGATTCAGAATTTGCCCTTTAAAAGGAATTCCTTTGGGCATGACCACATCAAAAGCGGATAGCCTATCCGTGGCAACCATGAGCAATGTGTCATCAGAAAGTGTGTAAACTTCCCTGACTTTCCCATTGTATTTAGATTTCTGTCCAATAAATTGGAAATCGGTATGCATCAATGTGTTCATAGAAAATCAGTTGTGATGTTCCGTTTTTTTATAGGCCTCTATCACTTTTTTGACCAACTGGTGCCTGATAACATCTCGGTCATCAAGATATACGACTCCTATTCCTTTTACGTCGCTCAAAACCAGTAAGGCTTCTTTTAAACCCGAGATCACACGTCTGGGCAAATCAATTTGACCCGGATCCCCTGTAACTACAAACTTGGCGTGTTTGCCCATACGAGTCAAAAACATCTTCATTTGGTTATGCGTTGTGTTTTGAGCTTCATCCAAAATAACAAAAGCATTGTCAAGCGTACGGCCTCGCATAAAAGCCATCGGTGCAATCTGGATGATGCCATTTTCGATATAGTTAGCCAATTTTTCTGGTGGTATCATATCTCTCAACGCATCATACAGAGGTTGCATGTAGGGGTCTAATTTTTCTTTTAAATCGCCAGGTAAGAAACCAAGATTTTCACCAGCCTCTACAGCAGGTCGAGTTAACACGATGCGTTTCACTTGTTTTTCTTTAAGCGCTTTGACTGCCAAAGCCACACCGGTGTATGTTTTACCGGTTCCAGCAGGGCCTACAGCAAACACCAGATCATTGTTTTTAATTAGTTCCACCATTTTGGCTTGGTTTGGGGTTTGAGCACGAACCACTTTACCCCCTGCGCCATGAACAATAATTTGTTTGTCACTCGGATCAAGGCCAAAGTCATCCTCTTGATTAGAAGTCAAAATTTGCTCTACAGTAGTTTCATCTAAGCTGTTGTATTTGCCATAATGCAACACCAAGCGATCCAGTTGACGTTCAAACTCTTCTAGTAGTGCCTCTTCACCATAGGCAGTTATGGCATTTCCTCTTGCTACAATTTTGAGTTTTGGAAAGTATTTTTTTAGAGTTGCAATGTTTTTGTTTCTACTCCCTCCATAAAAAATGGTTGGGTTTACCTCAGTGAGTTGTATGGTAAGTTCGTTCAAGCGCAGTTGTTTTAATGTTTTTCTATTGAAGAGCTAATTTTTGGTAACTTTGAATTCAAATTTAGGGATTTTTGCGTTCCGAAGAATAACTAATTGCAATCAAATTGAAGCCCATTATCACTATTACATCCGATTTTGGATACAAAGACCCTTATTTGGCTGCAGTTAAGGGTGTTCTATATTCAGAACTCACGGAGCCTATATTAGTGGACATTTCACATAACATAGCCCCTTTTGATATTGCCCAGGCAGCCTACATCATCCACAACAGTTATCAACATTATCCTGAAAACAGCATTCATCTAATTTGTATAGATACCGAAATTAGACCCGACAACCCGCCTTTAATTGTACGGATGAACAATCATTTTTTTGTATGTCCTGATAATGGTGTTTTATCCTTAGTCTCCCCGCATGTAAAAGCGGATCAAATCACTCATATCGATCATCAAACCTTAGGGAATAACAGCTTTAGCTCATTAACTGTATTTGCTCGTGCCGCCGCTCATTTGGCACGTGGCGGAGCTCCAAATGTCATTGGTAAAAACAAAGAAACCATCAAAAATTTATCTCCTTTCACCCCTACAATTAGTGCGGATAAAAGAGTTATTCAAGGAAAGGTTATTTATGTAGATAATTACGAGAATGTAATCACCAATATAACTAAAAAACTTTTTGATGAGATTGGACAAGAAAGACCCTACGAGGTTGAAGCAAGAAGCAATCGTTTTACAAAGATTTTGGACTCTTATGGCAAAATCATACGTTATGACATTGATAAGAAACACAGATCTGAGGATGGTAAACCACTGGCATTATTCAACGCAGCTGGACTTTTAGAATTGGCTATTTACAGAAGCAATCCTTTAGTAACAGGGGGTGCGAGCAGTCTTTTTGGTTTAGGTTATTTGGATGTAGTAACAATTCGCTTTGAATAGTTAGCACATTAGTTGTCTTGTAAAATGAATGTAAAAGTTTGTATGCTTTTCAGCGGTGTTAATAAGTTAGTTTCGTTTTTAAAAAATGAAAAAGTATTTTTGTTAGTAACAAGTCAAGATATATGAAATTTATTGTTTCCAGTTCGGCTTTGCTCAAGCCACTTCAAACGCTCAGCGGTGTTTTGAACACTTCCAACACGCTTCCTATTTTAGATCATTTTTTGTTCGAAGTAAAAGCCAAAAGTCTACGCGTGACGGCTACCGATCTAGAAACAACCATGTCTGCCAATATCGACATTGAATCCGACAATAATGGAAGCATTGCAGTACCAGCTCGATTGTTGCTAGACACCCTTAAAACTTTTCCAGAACAACCACTTACGTTTTCTCTAACAGAACAAAATACCATAGAAATCAGTTCTAATTACGGAAAATATGCATTGGCTTATGCATCGGCAGAAGAATTTCCAAAACCGGTAATTGTTCAAGACGCCGATAATGTAAACATCCCTGCCCATGTACTGGCTGACGCGATTAACAACACATTATTCGCTTCCGGAAATGATGAATTACGCCCTGTGATGAGTGGAGTGTTTTTTCAACTAGCTTCTGATGGACTTACGTTTGTGGCTACGGATGCTCATAAACTTGTCAAATATCATAGAAGTGACTTGTCGGCTTCCAATACCGCTGAATTCATTATGCCAAAAAAACCTTTAGGCTTGCTAAAATCAATCCTCGCAGGCAGTGACGCAGAGGTAAAGGTTCAATACAACGACAGCAATGCACTTTTTCATTTTGAAGACGCTGAACTCACCTGTCGTTTGATAGATGGTAAGTATCCTAATTACGAAGCTGTAATCCCTAAAGACAACCCAAATGTCCTTACCATTGACAGAAATCTGTTTTTAACAACCATTAAAAGGGTGAGTATCTTTTCTAATAAAACAACCCACCAAGTGCGCCTTAAGTTGGCAGGCGCCGAATTACATATTTCAGCAGAGGACATCGACTATAGCAACAAAGCAGAGGAACGATTGAGTTGTTCTTATCAAGGCACTGATTTGCAAATAGGTTTTAATGCACGTTTCTTAGTAGAAATGCTCAACAACCTAGAAGCCAAAGAAGTTCAGTTTGAAATGTCTATGCCAAACAGAGCAGGTATTCTGACACCCTTAGATGGTGTTGATGAAAATGAGCAAGTCACCATGTTGGTGATGCCCGTAATGCTCAACCAATAATATACCTACAACAAATAATCGGTACTAATAAATTTTGATTTCTTAGAAGCCATCAGGTTTTCTAAGATTTCATTATTAGTAGGGTTGTCTTTTGAAGCTACAAAAGTTCTGATTGAAAACGATCTCAATGCATCGTGAACACTCAAGGTGCTTACCGCAGAGTTCTTGCGACCTGTAAACGGATATACATCTGGTCCACGTTGGCATGAGCTGTTTAAATTGACACGACATACTAGGTTGACAAGTGAATCAATAAGAGGTGCTAGTTTTGACACATCTTTCCCAAACAAGCTCACTTGCTGACCATAAGAAGATTCAGACATATCGTTAAGCGGCTCTTGAATATCTGTAAAAGAAATCACTGGAATGACTGGACCAAACTGCTCTTCCTCATAAACACGCATGTCGGAATTGACGGGATATAAAACAGCAGGAAAACAAAAGTTATCCGACATTTCACCACCTCTTTTGTTTATGACAGAAGCACCTTTGGAAGTCGCGTCATCTATCAGTTCTTTTATATATGAAGGTTTTCCTGGTTCAGGTAAAGGAGTCAGCAGGGTATTATCCCAAGGCATACCTACTTGTAATGCATCAACTGCCTCAGAAAACTTATTTAAAAATTCATCTTTGATATCCTCGTGTACATAAACAATTTTCAAAGCAGTACAGCGCTGTCCGTTAAATGATAGGGTTCCTGAGATGCACTCAGCCACCGTTTGATCCATGTTAGCATCAGGAAGAATGATTGCTGGGTTTTTGGCTTCAAGCCCTAACACCAAACGCAATCTGTTTTTGTATGGGTGCAAATCTTGTAATGAAATTGCTGAAGAACTGTGCCCGATCAAAGCCAATACATCAACAAGACCTGTCTTCATAATTGGAGTAGCAATGGTACGTCCACGACCAAAAACAACGTTAACCACTCCAGGTGGAAAACTTTGCTGAAATGCCTCCAATAAAGGGGCAATCAACAACACACCGTGTTTTGCAGGTTTAAAAATTGCCGTGTTGCCCATCATAATGGCAGGTATCAACAAAGCGAAAGTTTCATTTAAAGGGTAGTTGTATGGCCCCAGGCAAAGGACAATACCTAAAGGTCCTCTACGTACATGCGCATGAACGCCTCCATCTTTTAAAAATTTAGCACTGCCACGGTCTAAATCTTTGTATGCATCTATTGTGTCTACAATATAATCAACCGTACGATCAAACTCTTTTTCAGAGTCTGCAAGGTTTTTACCAATTTCCCACATGAGCAGCTTCACTACTTTCTCACGTTCAAGCTTCATTAAATCGACAAAACGCTCCATACAGGCAATTCGATCCGCTACTTTCATAGTTGGCCATTTGCCCTGTCCTTTGTTGTAGGCTTTGTCGGCTGCTGCAAGAGCAGCTAAGGCAGACGCTTCATCCATGTCAGGAACAGTACCCAAGAGTGTAGGCGCTAAACTCCCATCAGCTTGGGGAGAACGAATGGATGAATACACGGAAGCCACATCACCCTCCCAGCTTTTTAGTTTACCACCTATTAGATATGTGCGGTGATCAATGGGTTCTACAGCGTGTGCTTCTGGAATTGATACATTAGTATTATTCATGCAATTTTTTTACAATTATATTAAAAATTGAAATAAATCAGGTTTGTTGTTTATATAATCTCCATAAAAACCCTTTTCTTTCATTCGCTTTAATAAGGGTTTGAAGTGTTTTTTGTCTTTAATTTCAATGCCAACAACCGCAGGTCCGTTTGCTCGGTTGCTTTTTTTAGAATATTCAAAAAATGTAATGTCATCATCTGGGCCTAACACTTCAGCTACAAATTCTTTCAATGCACCTGCACGCTGAGGAAAACGTACGATGAAATAATGCTTTAACTGAGCTTCTAGCAATGCACGTTCTTTGATTTCAGCCATTCGAGTGATATCGTTGTTTCCTCCACAAATCAAACAGACTACATTTTTTCCCTTAATTTGTGGGGCATATTGTTTAAGAGCGGCGACAGACATCGCACCTGCTGGTTCAACAACAATGGCATCTTTGTTGTACATTTTAAGGATGGTTTGGCAAATAGCACCCTCAGAGACCAAAATCATATCATCTAAGTGTGATTTACACAACATAAATGCTTTATCTCCAACTTTACGAACGGCTGCACCATCAACAAAAGGATCTATTTTGGAAAGACTGGTGTTTACTCCGGACTCCAAAGAATTATACATCGCAGGAGCACCTTGAGGTTCAATGCCTATTATTTTTGTTTCGGGTGAAAGTTTTTTGAAAACATTTAAAACACCTGAAATTAAACCACCTCCCCCAATGGGAACAAAAATATAATCTATAGGCACATCCGACTGTTCAATGATTTCAAGAGCTAACGTGGCTTGCCCTGCAACCACCTGATCATCATCAAAAGGATGTACAAAAGTACTTTTATTCATTTCACAAAAGCTTTGGGCAGCATGGTAAGCATCATCGTATGTATCACCAACAAGTTGAATGTTGATTTCAGAACCACCAAACATACGCACTTGATTGACTTTCTGCTTGGGCGTAGGAACAGGCATAAAAATAGTGCCTTGAATGCCTAGCTTTTGACAAGCCAAAGCAACCCCTTGTGCATGATTTCCAGCACTTGCACATACAACACCCGAAACTCTTTCTTCTTGACTGAGATTGGCTATCTTATTGTATGCACCCCGTAACTTAAAAGAACGTACAGGTTGTAAATCTTCTCGTTTAAGATAAATATGAGCTCCATAATCATCACTCAATCTTTTATTAGACTGAAGAATGGTTTTTACGGCTACATCAGAAACAACAGACTTGGCCTGTTCAATGGACTCTATGTGCATTAAATCACTCAAAATACTAGACGATTTTCTTCATTGCCGTCATTGAAGCTCGTAACTCCTTTCCAATGACCTCAACAGGGTGATTGCGAATCGAATCATTGACATGTATCAACTTTTGATTGTCTACGCCACTTTCATGAGATTTGTATGAAGCTCCAATAACATCTGTATCAATTTGCTTCATGAAATCTATCAATAGAGGTTTGCAAGCGTGATCAAACAGGTAACAACCATATTCTGCTGTGTCTGAGATCACTCGATTCATTTCATAGAGCTTTTTTCTTGCGATGGTGTTAGCAATCAAAGGGGTTTCATGCAAAGACTCATAATAAGCCGATGCATCTTTAATACCAGAACTAACCATTGTGTCGAATGCCAATTCAACTCCTGCACGAACAAATGCAACCATCAGTACTCCGTGATCAAAGTATTCTTGCTCAGAAATTTCTTGAGTGGTAATAGCAGTTTTTTCAAAAGCAGTCTCGCCAGTGGCTTCACGCCATGTCAAAAGATTTTTATCATCATTTGCCCAGTCTTCCATCATAGTTTTTGAAAAATGCCCCGACATAATGTCGTCCATATGCTTCTCAAAAAGAGGTTCCATAATTTCTTTTAATTGCTCTGACAATTCAAAAGCCTTGACTTTAGCCGGGTTGCTCAAACGATCCATCATGTTGGTTATACCTCCGTGCTT